>Ga0255053_10000064_pt1 | contig 47617 bp, 43 predicted proteins | sample JV7_2_22_MG_FD_188635 | JGI IMG/M metagenome (GOLD analysis project Ga0255053, IMG submission 188635) | Seawater microbial communities from Jervis Inlet, British Columbia, Canada - JV7_2_22 | ecosystem: Environmental > Aquatic > Marine > Inlet | place: Canada: British Columbia | collected... | reverse complement strand
AGTTCACGGGCTCGAGTGTCGTTGCAGAACACGTGTCGAGCGTAATGAACGGGGCTGTCCGACTCGAGGATGCCGGCTTCGACTGGAAAATCATTGGCCCGGATTTTAGACCGGAATGGCTTGACTATGTTGCCTGGCAATCGGATCAGGACGCGTACGCCGCTTCCGGCCAGAAGTGCTCCGCGCAGAGTATTTTGTTCGTGCACGAGAACTGGCAGCAGGCGCTTTTGCCTAAGCTGGGTGAGCTTGCGGCCCGTCGCAAACTCGATAATCTCGCGCTGGGGCCGGTGCTGACGTGGACGAATGAAAGAATGCAGGCGCACATCGATGCCCTGCTCGCGATCTCCGGTGCGAAACTGCTGTTCGGCGGCAAAGCGCTGGAAGGTCATTCGATTCCCCCTTGTTACGGGGCCATGGAGGCCACCGCCGTGAGAGTGCCGTTGAGCGCCCTCGCTGGGGAGCATAGCGATTTGATTACGACTGAAGTATTTGGCCCATTCCAGGTTGTCGTGAGTTATGCGGACGCCGATTTACCGGATGTGCTCAATATTCTCGAACGCATGTCGCACCACCTGACGGCCGGGGTTGTCAGCAACGACGCCCTGTTTCTGAAGAAAGTACTGGGGGCATCGGTCAACGGCACGACCTATTGCGGCATGCGTGGGAGAACAACGGGCGCACCGCAGAATCACTGGTTTGGACCGGCAGGTGATCCGCGTGCAGCCGGAATCGGTACGCCCGAGGCAATCATCGCGACCTGGAGTGGCCACCGCGAAATCGTGTCTGATCAGGGCCCGCTACCGGATGGTTGGACGACGCCACCGCCGACGTGAAACAACACGCTGCCGAGTTTCAAGACGTCTCATTTTGACTCTCTTCGAGATTCAGCAATAAGTGATTCATGCGGCGCACATAGTCCGCCGGGTTATCGAGCTGTGCGCCTTCTGCCAGTAAAGCGTGATCCAGAACGATTCCGGTCAATTCATCAAACCTGCCACTATCTGTCTCCGCCGACAAACGCTGTACCAACGGGTGGCCTACGTTTATTTCCAGGATCGGTTTTGATTTCGGGAGCTCCTGACCGCTTGCCTCCAGCATGCGACGGAGCTGCGGGCCAAGATCCTGCTCCCCGGCGACGACGCAGGCGGGCGAATCAACAAGGCGTTGACTGACGTTTACGGACTCGACCCGGTCTTTCAAAACCTTTCTGATTCGCTTCAGCAACGGCTTGTATTCGTCATTCATTGACTGCTGCGTGATTTCACCGTCCGAATCCGGCAGTGTCAGCTGGCCCCGACCAATGTCCTGGAACGTCTTGCCCTCGAACTCGGGCAGCTGGTCGACCACCCAGGGATCGATGCGATCGTAAAACAGAATTACCTCGATGCCCCTCTTACGGAGCTGCTCGAGATGGGGACTGGCAGCGCCAGTTGTGAAATTCTCGGCAAGAATGTAATAGATCTTGTCCTGGTCGGCCCCGGCGCATCCGACGTAATCTGCAAGCGATCGCTCCTGTCTTTCGCTCCCGTCATGGGTACTCGCAAATCGAAGAAGCTTTGCGAGTTTGTCCCGATTCTGTTGGTCCTCCACAAATCCTTCTTTTATCACCTGGCCGAACGCGTTCCAGAATTTCTGGAAATCCTCCGGCTTGTCTGACGCCAGCTTGTTCAGCATGTCGACAACCCGACGTGTAAGCGCCTGGCGCATGCCGCCCAGTTCGGAGTCCTTTTGCAGCATCTCGCGTGACACGTTCAGCGGCAGATCGGTCGAATCCACGACGCCCTTGACGAAGCGCAGATATAGAGGAAGAAACTGTTCCGCCTCATCCAGGATAAACACGCGCTGCACATAGAGCTTGAGCCCACGCGGCGCCTCACGGTTCCAGAGGTCGAACGGCGCATTCTCGGGAATATAGAGGAGGCTCGTATATTCCTTCTTGCCCTCCACGCGATTATGGCTCCAGCAAAGCGGGTCCGAAAAATCGTGGGAAAGATGTTTGTAGAATTCCTTGTACTCGTCGTCACTGATTTCTGATCGCGATCGGGTCCAGAGCGCTGTCGCAGAATTGACTGTCTCTGGCTCGGTGTCGTCATCGCCGACTTTTGCGAGCAAGACCGGAAACGCGATGTGATCTGAATACTTGCGAATCAAAGACTCTAGACGCTGGGCGACCGAGAACTTTGACTCGGCGTCTTTGAGATGCAGGGTGACTCGGGTTCCTCTATCGCTAATGTCAGCATTTTCGATCGAAAACTCGCCCTGGCCGTCGGATTCCCAGCGCACGCCCTCAGCCTGCTGCAGCCCCGCCCTCCTGGATTCCACGACGACGTTGTCGGCTACTATGAACGCTGAATAGAAGCCGACGCCGAATTGGCCGATAAGCCGCGCATCTTTCTGTTCATCACCGGTCATTTGCTGCAGGAATTCGGCGGTTCCTGATTTGGCAATCGTGCCGAGATTGGCAACGAGTTCGTCCCGCGACATGCCGATGCCGTTGTCGATCACGGCTACGGTTTTGGCCGCCTCGTCGTATTCGATTCGAATCCTGAGGTCCGGGTCATCCTTCAGCATTGCTGGTGAGGCCAGCGCCTCGAAGCGCAGTTTGTCGGCTGCATCAGAGGCATTTGATATGAGTTCGCGCAGGAATATTTCCTTGTTGCTGTACAGCGAATGAATCATCAACTGCAGCAGCTGCCGCACTTCCGTCTGGAACCCCAGGGTCTCCCGCTTCTCGCCCACCTCGTCGCTCTCCTCACACAGCCAAAATGAAGACAGACACGATAGTGCCAATCACGGCCATTTCAAGGTTTTCCGGGGGTTTAGCTAACGGTGGCTATCTGTGGTATCGGGACAATGACTGCCCGATGGAGCAGGCCAACCAGCGCCAACATGACGACCGCGAGGGCGAGCGGCGGCTGATAAAGCGCGAGAATGACTCCACCGACCTGCAGGCCGATCGATCCGAGCAGGAAGAAGATGCGCATAAACGCGCGACGAAACTGCTCAGCGATGAGTGGCGCTGCGAATATCAGGTCTTCGAGCTCGTCGAGATACTGTACGAGGCGCTCCACTGCAATCTGCTCTTATTGTGCGATCGACAGCAAGGGGCCGGCACTTTCCGAATCGACTGAAGATGAATCGGCTTCCTGCATTGCCACAAGGTTGGATTTCTTGGCGTGAGCGATCGCGACATGAAAGAGTTCCCAGCGCTTTCTTGCCGCCTCATTCTTCAGAGTGCCAACTGGAGAATCGCTTTGCGTAGTGTTCTTTGACATACCTGTCTATCTTTATTCCATGTGTTGATTCGAACTATAGACATCTGTATTCGCAACCACCGTGAGACAGATCACAGCTTGCTTTAGATGTGTAGATACACGCCGAGTTTTTGTCAGAAGAGAGAACCCGTTCGAACTTTTAGTTCGCGCGAATTTATTTCAGTAGTACATAATCTGTTGGCCAACGATCACGTCACAAAACCGTGTGCGTAGCACATGGTTTTCGAATTCACTTTAGGAGAAAACTTCTTCTGGAACTTATTCGTCGGACCAGTTTCGCTTCACCTGTTCGGTCCAGCTTCTGTAGCCCTTCCAGGTGTAAAGCGACGGATCGATCCCGCCACGCCGCTGTTTCGGAACGGGGGCCTTGGAGATCCACTTTCTGTACTGTTGCCAACCGTCCGGATCGGACGAACCGTTTTGATGTACGTCGGCATCACGACCCGAATCTTCTGATTCGTCCGGCGTCTCGGCACCGTAATCGCTGGTCAAGCTTATTTCTTTGCTTTCCTGCATATCGTTTGCTCAGTACGTCCTTTGAACAAATGCTACGTTGCAGGGCTCCGATCTCACAGGAACTGCATCACAATGCCGGAAGCGTTTTTTTACTTAAATTTCAATAGTTTAACGTTGCTTTTTACTTAATGAAGAGGCCCAATCGGCAGACGATGCGATCGGTTTAACTAAATACGATCATTGCCTTCGCTTATTTAGTCACCTGGTAGCAGGGTGAGTAGCTCTCGCTGGCGATCTTCATTCGACCTTGCGCAACAAATTCGGACAAAAGCCCGTCGAGCAGATTCATCAGTTTTTTGGAACCGAAGATTTCAAACGGGCCCTGCTCCTCGATTATGGCAATTGTGTCTTCCCGCACGTTTCCTGAAACGATTCCGGAAAAAACTCGCCGTAAATTTACTGCAAGCTGATGTACAGGAAGGTCCTCATTTAAATCAATAGCACGCATTGATTCGTGATTTGCAAGGAATGGCTGTTGAAAATCATGGTCGACCTTCAGCCGCCAGTTAAAGTAATAGGCGTCGCCATGATGTTTTCGAAAATCACGGACCTTGCGAAGTCCGTTGAGCATTTCTCTTGCGACCTGACGCGGATCATCGACGATGATCTTGTAACGACGTTTCGCGCTGTCGCCGAGAGTCGCTGTTACGAAGTCATCGATCTGGCGAAAGTATGGTTCGCTGCTCGTCGGCCCTGTCATGATCAATGGAAAGGGCATTTGTTCGTTGTCCGGATGAGCAAGGACGCCAAGGAGATACAGAATTTCTTCCGCGGTGCCGACGCCACCAGGAAAAACGGCAATGCCGTGCCCGAGACGAACGAACGCTTCGAGCCTCTTCTCCATGTCCGGCATGATGACCAGTGAATTGACGATCGGATTCGGCGATTCCGCCGCAATGATGCCGGGTTCCGTAACGCCGATGTAGCGACCATCGCGGATTCGTTGTTTCGCATGGCCGATCGTGGCGCCTTTCATCGGGCCTTTCATTGCGCCGGGACCGCAACCGGTACACACATTTATTCCGCGTAGCCCGAATTCGTAGCCAACCAGCTTCGTATAGTCGTATTCATCCCTGCTGATTGCATGCCCGCCCCAGCAGACTGCGAGATCCGCGTCTGCCGGCGTCTGCAGCAGCCTGGCGTTCCTAAGGATATGAAAAACCGCATTGGTGATGTTTTCGGAAGTTTCCAGATCGAATCGCCCGCTTTCCCTGATTTCGTTGTTGGTAAAAACGATGTCGCGAAGTACGGCGAACAGGAGCTCACGAATGCCCCGTATCATCTTGCCGTCGACAAATGCTCCGGACGGGGCGTTTTTCAGGGAGAGTTTCAGGCCGCGATCGAGCTGAATAAAACCGACGCTGAAGTCCTTGTGTTTCTCGAGAACCGCCCGCGCATCATCTGTATTGCCACCGGAGTTCAAAACGGCCAGGAGGCAGCGACGCAGGATTGCATAGAGTCCGCCTTCTCCCTGATTGCGCAGTTGGTCGACCTCGACCTGGGAGAGAATCTCAAGACTCCCCTCCGGCCAGACCTCCGCATCGACAGTAACCTCGTTGTCAGCCTGGACGGCCAGCTCCTGGTCAGGGAAGGATTTCAATTGGGATGTCATTCGGCGTCATCAGCCAGATGTCGATCATGTCCGAGTTCGACACGGCGATACAGCCATTCGTCCAGTCCTGCTTTCTGTAGTAAGCGGCCGAATATGTTGGCTCGTTCGGTTGACCATGAATCATTATCTGCCCACCGGGAGCCACGCCTTTCGACCTCGCCTCGCGCCGGTCTCTGTGATTCGGGTAGGAAATGTGGATCGACAGGAAATAGTCGCTGTCAGAATTTCTGGTGTCGAGCATATAGGTGCCTTCCGGCGTTTTGTTGTCTCCCTCCGCCAACTTGTCCCCGACCGGCACAAATCCGAGCGCAATATCAAAGGTTCGGAATATTTCATCAGCTTTGATGAGGTGCAGTTTGCGCTTTTCCTTTTCGACGACCACCTTTTCTGCAACGGGAAATTCGCTTGCCTGAGATGCTGGCGCTAGTGCAAGCAGGCCGGGCACGAGCAGTAGCCAGATTCTTCCGAATGTCGTTTTCGAATTACCCTTCATATGCGGTTAAAAGCCTAGCAAATCGGGCCGTTTCTGCAAATGCGCAGGATCACATCAATGATCTTCATATGTTGCGGCCAACAATCCAGCCAATCGCGAATCCGATGCCGCCGGCGACGGCGGTATATATGGGCAGGTAGCGGAACAGCTCCAGGGGGGCCCTTGCCTCGCCAAGCAGGCTCTCGAGACCTACCGAATAAGCATGATGCAGATACAGCGACAAGCCGAGGGCCGGAATTGCGAAGCCCAGCGTTCCAAGCGGCCATCGCCAGCCTGCCCCGGTCCAGCTGCCGCCGCCGCTGTAAAGAGCGATTGCGGACAGAACCACTAGCCCGATCATTGGCCCGGTGTTCCGAAGAACGTAGGCGTCGGGCCCCTGGACATCGCCGACATATGCCATTGCCGCCGCAATAATGAGAAGCACCGGCAGGAGTCTGACCAGCACCAGCCTGGGTTCGCTAGCCACTGTTGCTTACGAGTACTGGAAAACGGACCCGCGTTCCCGGTTGAACCTTGTGCAAATCGAGGGAAGGATTGTATTGACGAAATAACCAGATGGGCACATCGTATGTGCGCAGCGCGAGAACCCATACCGACTCGTTTCTCTTGATAGTGTGCTCATTGACGCCGGTTATCGTGTGATTCCGAAAGAAACTGTCCTGCTGTTGACGGTGATAGGTCGTTCTAAGGTTCTCGAACGCCGCCGCGTCGACCTGGCTCAGGTCCAGTTTTATGCGTTGGCCGACATCAACAGGGGTGCGAAAGGCCAAACCATTGATGTCACGCAGACGCTGCGTCTTTATGCCGAGCCAGTCGCCGAAATGGCCGAGCGTCTCGAGTTCCTGTACCTCGATCGTGTTATCTGATGCAACGGTATAGTCGCTGGGGTCCGATAGCAGGGTCGACTGAATGGTGCTACGAACGGTTGCGGCAACTTCGTCGACGAGCGCCCCGGGACTTATTTCTTCCTCATCTGCCTCTGCCGGATCCGCAATAGCAGGCATATCGGCAATTGCAGCAACAATCTGCGGTTCCGGCTCGGCAACGGGGGGCGTTGTTGTCTTCGCTGCAACGGCTGCAGGCGCGGGGCCGGCCGCCGGCAAGCGAATTTTTTGCCCCGCTCTAATGCGATGACGGCTACCAAGATTATTCAGGGCGACCAATGTCGATACCCGGGTTCCGTATTCGTCGGCGATCTCGGACAAGGTATCGCCCCGCGCAACGGTATGGGATAAATCCGGCAATTGCCTTGCGAATCGTTCGTCATCAGGAACTGCAGCAATCAGGGTAGCCATGGAACCGTTCAGTTTGCTGCGCCGCATTCTGACCTCATACCCTTTTGGGAGGTGCTTGCTTCCCTGCCATATCGTCGATTGCACCGCCGGGTTGTGCCGCGCCAGCTCTTTCTCGCTAACGCCCAGCGCCTTGCTTACTGAGTCCGCGGAAATGTATGCCGTAAGACTTTCCGTCGCGTAATCGATGGGCCCTTCCGGTACGACGCCCGGGAAATACTGTTCCGGATTCTGATCGATCTGCATTGCTGCCAGGAAGGCAACATAGAAATTTCGGGAGGCAAATCCAAACGTCCTGCCATTGTACTCTCGCAGTATCTGCACGTATGCGGTGTCACCGAACTGGCGCATTGCGCGGCGGGCGCCGGAGAGACCATGGTTATAGGCCGTAATCGCCATTGGCCAGTTTCCGGTAATCGAGTAGTTGTATGCGAGCAGTCGACCAGCCGCCTCAGTGGCGAGGTAGGGATCGTTTCGTTCGTCCAGCACGTGATCGACCTGAAGGAACCGGCGAGCGGTGCTTCTCGTGAACTGCCAAATTCCGGATGCACCGACATGCGATCTCGCATCGGGATTATACGAAGATTCCACGTGCGGAAGTGCCGCGAGTTCGACGGGCACGCCGAGCTTTGTAAATTCATTGTGAATGTGAGGGCGATAACGACCCGCTCGCTTGAGTCCGGCAAGGAATCGGTCAGACAGCCCCTGCTGATACCTGATCTGGTTTCTGGCATCGCGCAGGGTCTTGTTCGTCACGTCTGCCGGCCAGAGATCGAGGACCTGTCTCTCTTCTGCGCTCAAATTATCGCGCTTGCCTCCGGCCAGCGTATTGAGGATTGCCTTGTAATACTTTCTGCGGGCCTCGGCCCGGCGGTTGCGTTCCCGCCGGCTTACGCTTGCCCTGATGTTGAGGTGCTCGTAAGCCACGGCGAGATTCCGAGTGTCGTGCAATACGCCCTGATCACTCGTGTATTCGGTAAAAATCGTGACCCAGAAGTTGATATCCGGCTCGAGTTCGGCCGGACGAGGGAAGTCCTGGATGTCTGCGGCCAGTGGAGGGGCTGCGAGAATCAGGGAAAGGGCGATTATTCGGAGAATAGGCTTCATGGGGTCAAATCGGGATTTTCGCTTAGAAATATCTCCTAATTAATTGAATAGTTCACAGAAAATTGCCCCATTTTCGGCTATCTTGAGGTAATCTGCAGGTTACAACAAGGCCCACGAGGCCTATATCTCCGTAATAACGTATCGATGATTGCCGTAAGCCCAAAAAGTCTGCTGCAAAGTGGCGTCACTGCTGTGATGCTGCTGTGTTGCGTGGCGCCTGCCTGGGCCGCTGAGGCGGACGTAGAACCGACGGTCGAGGGCACGACTGTTGATTCGACCGAGCCTGCCGATGCGGGTTCCCAGTTATACGTTTTGCCGTCGCCGCCGATGATCGATCCGGCCGCCGATCATCCACCCGTCATTCCGCTGGCTGACGCCGTAACGACAGCGGATGGCCTGGCAGAACCGATGGCTCTTTTGAATGCAGACGTCGAACCCGGAACCTATCGTCGCCTGTCCTGGTCGGCTACAGAATTATTCGAGGGCGTGCCTGTTGATTCTCCGGTACTGGTTGTGAACGGCAGACTCGCGGGGCCGACCCTCTGCCTTACGGCCGCTGTTCACGGCGACGAACTGAATGGCATCGAAATGGTTCGCCGCGTCATGCATGACCTGAACCCGCAAAAGCTTTCCGGTGCGGTTGTCGGTGTTCCGATCGTCAACCTGCAGGGATTTCGCCGCGGTTCAAGATATCTGCCGGACCGGCGTGACCTGAACAGATTTTTTCCAGGCAACCCGGGCGGCAGCGCTGCCGCAAGAATCGCGTATTCGTTCTTCACAGATATTATCCTGCACTGTGATGCGCTTATCGATCTGCACACGGGTTCCTTCGAACGCAGCAACCTGCCACAGTTGCGCGCCGACTTGCGAAACCCCGATGTCGTGACGCTGACGCAGGGATTCGGCACGACTGTCATTTTGCACAGCACACCGGCCAAGGGCACGCTGCGACACGCTGCAACGTTGGCCGGTATTCCTGCCGTGACACTCGAGGCCGGCGGACCGTCACAACTCGAACTGGAGGAAGTCAAGGATGGCGTGAAGGGCATCGAGACGCTGCTCATTACACTCCGCATGGTCAGGAAAATAAGATTCTGGAGCGATCCGGAACCCGTTTACTATCGGTCGACCTGGGTGCGAGCCAACCGTGGCGGTATTCTCCTGGCCGACGTCAGTCTCGGCAGCAGCGTAAGAGAGGGCGATTTGCTCGGCACCATAACGGACCCGATGAACAACGCCAGCACCCGGCTATATTCGCCGTTTTCCGGTCGTATCATCGGCATGGCACGTAACCAGGTCGTCATGCCCGGCTTTGCCGCATTTCATGTCGGCATACAAACGGCAGATACGCCGGTGATCGAATTGCATGGCGACGATTACGTCGACGGCATGTCAGAATAAACATAGACCATGTTGGGCGTGCGACTCCTGCTGGCATGCCTGAAACTGTCCAGCAAGCTACCCTACCGAACCCAAATGCACATGGGCTCGTTCGCCGGACGTATCATCTTCCGCTGCGCTGGCAAGAGACGCGCGATTGCTGCCAGGAATCTCGAGCTTTGTTTTCCTGAATTGACGATCGCCGGGCGGCAAATCCTGCTGCGGGAACATTTTTCCTCACTCGGCCGCGCCCTTTTCGAATCAGGTCTGGCCTATTACGCCGCCGACGATCGACTGCGTCCCCTCGTAAGGATCGATGGCCTGGAGAATTTGCAGGCTGCACAGGCTCGCGGTCGGGGAGTCATTCTGGTTGCGGCGCATTTCACAGCGATGGAATTGTGCGGGCGACTGCTGGGACTCGAGACAGACTACGACGCCGTAATCCGACCATTCAGCAATCCCGACATTGATACGATCGTCCATAAAGGACGCCAGCGCGCCGTCAAAACAGCAATACCGAAGAAGAGTTTTCGACAATTCCTTAAGGGGCTAAAGGAAAACCGGGTTGCCCTGATAACAGTCGATCAGGCATCCACTGCAGGCAGCAAGGTCATGGCGCCTTTTTTCGGCGTTCCCGCGCCGACATCGGTAAACGCAGCGCGGATCGCCCATAAGACCGGTGCCGCCGTTTTGCCGGTCCTCTGGTTGCGTAAGGCGGATCTCTCCGGGTACCGGGTCGAAATCGGAGATGAATTGCCAGGTTTTCCAACAGGCGACGAATTGGCCGACGCCCGTCGCTTCAACGCATTGGTCGAGGAACAGGTCCGACAGGCGCCCGAGCAGTATTACTGGATACACCGACGCTTCAAGGCCGAGCCCGATCCCTACGACATGTAAAAAAGGGGTACGTCCCCTTTAATTGTTTTTTCCATTAAACTCGCGTCCCAATGGCAGGCACGCGCAAACCGCTGTATCACTACTGGACCCCGAACCACTGGTATCTCTGGCTCTTTCTGGGCCTGCTTCGACTGAGCTGTCAGCTGCCCTACCACACGCAGCTACGTTTTTTTAAGGCCGCCGGGCGGCTGCTGCATCGCTTCGATACAAAGCGGCGACTGACTGCGCGGCGCAACATCCAATTGTGTTTTCCCGAAATGTCGGCTGAAGAACGCAACGCGCTGGTGCTGGCACATTACGAAGCGATTGGCGCATCTCTGATGGAACACGGTCTGGCCCGGTGGGGCTGGAACGAAAAAATTGCTGCCATGAGCTCAATTGACGGAGCGGAGAATCTGACGGAACCCCTGGCGCAAGGCGAGAGGGTCATATTGCTGACCGGTCACTTTACGCCACTCGAACTGAGTGGCCGGGTCATGCAGGAAATTTGTCCCAACATAGATGCCGTATTTCAGATGCACCCGAACGAATTTCTGACCGAAATCCTTCGAACGACTCGCGAGCGCGTCGCAACAAATACTATTGAAAGCAGCGATGTCAGGAGCATGGTGCGCAGCCTCAGGTCGGGCATGGCGCTTTGGTTTGCTCCCGATCAAACCGTGTACAGCAAACAATCCATGTTGATGACTTTTTTCGGCGAACCGGCGCTGAGCAACACGGCGACAACCAAGCTGGCAAAACTTGCCAAAGCGGTCGCAGTACCGTGGTTCCTCTGTCGTCTTCCCGAGGGCGGCTACAAGATGACGATTCTTCCGAAGATAGAAAATTTTCCGAGCGACGATGCCCTGGAAGACACCAAAAAGTTCGTCTCGATTCTCGAGGATGCCATTCGACGCTGCCCCGAGCAGTACATCTGGACTTACCGCAGATTCAAGGGAAGGCCCCCGCCGTTGCCCGACGCCTACGCCAGGCTCGACGAGTTGAAATAACCTTCGAGCACCGCAGCCCAGTTCGACTCCGAGTAGTGCAGCGCCGGATCAAGCCGTGTGATCTTCTGCAGCGATCGGTGCAATCGCGCCAGGTTTTTTTGCTGCCATGATCCGGGCCGCCGCAGACGGCCACGGTCGAAGTCGATCAGCCAGAGTTTGTCATTTTTGTCTATCTGAACGTTGTAAGCATTCAGGTCAGCGTGAAAGACACCTGCCTGATGAAATGGGGCGATCGCCATGCCCAGCTCCTGCCAGAAACAATCCGGAACGGGGCCTGTCTCTATGCGCACCGATAAGGGCACAACATCCGGAATGAGCACCGTCAACAAATCTGCCCGGTAGCTGAGTCCGTAGCGCGTGAAACGTGCCGCCGCCGGAACAGGCACCGGCAAATCCATGGCTGCGAGTTCCGCGAGCAGTCGCCACTCACTGAACGAACGCGTTGCTTCCTCGCCGAGCCAGAGATAACTGTCTGATACGAAGCGGCCGATCAGGCCGCCCCGCAGAAAGTGGCGCAACACGAATTCTCCCGGTTCACCCTTCACGATCATCGTGTTACCACGTCCTGAGGAGCGCAGGCCGCCCGAAACCGGGGAGGAGCTTGGCCAATGTCCTGCAGTGAATTCGGCGTCCGATATCTCTCCGAAGATATCCCCGTCAAAAAGAATAGCCCCGCTCGCGCCTCGCACGATCTTCGCGCTCAAAACAGTTCATCCTGCTTGATCTGAAATAAATGCCCGATTTTCGACGGTATTCGGTGCATTTTACGTCTTTTTTACGAATTTCATGCTCGTTATCTTGGGTGCTGCAAAGATCTGCTCGTCCAGTTTCGCCACGATTCTGATAGATCGCCGTTTTTTAGCGAGTTTCATAACATTTACCGGCACCTTCGAAGGATTTTACGTGGGTTCGCGCCGGCTGCTTCCTGAAATTACCACTTGACCAGTGTATGAATAAATTACCGGCTTTTCGCCGATGTTCGATGCATTTAAAGCATAGTTTGCGGGACATCCCGCCAAAAGCGCTTAATCGGCGCCGCTTCCGAGGGTGTACTCGGCCCCGCAATACGGGCATATGGCCTCTCCTGTCTCCTCGATCGGTAAATAGACCTTGGGATGGGAATTCCACAGATACATGCCCGGCATGGGACAGGAAAGGGGAATATCGTCGGGACGCACCTCGTAACGGTGTTGCGCATTCGCCTGAATGAGATTCTGATCGACTGTACCTGCCCTGTTTCTCACTGCTGTCACCTGCTCTTGTTTATTTTCGGGGGATTATAGCAATCCATCTATCGCAGGGTTCTGGACCAGATCCGGGTGACGAACTTTCTTTCATCCGCGAATTCCGTACCCGCCACCAGCGGCGGCCGCTCATCCAGCACCAGGCGATGCAGCCGCAATCGATACGCCTTGTAAATCTCCTGCAGGCGCAGGACATCATCGTCCGGCAGACAGGATGCCGCAGCGAGGGTCCCGAGCTGACGGATGTTGTCTGAATAGTGAATGACGGCCGGATGCTGGTTCGCGTTCCTGAGTACGAGGAACTGGACGATGAACTCGATGTCGCCAATGCCCCCCTCGCCCTGCTTGAGGTCGAAGAATTCGGCATTGCTCTTGTCCAGCTGCCCGCGCATTTTCTCCCGCATCGAGGCGACATCTTCAGGCAAACTTTCCTGACGCACGCGGTTTCTAAGCGTCTCGGCCCGTATTCTCTCGAACTCCCTGGCAACCTGCGCGCTGCCTGCGACGGGTCGGGCCCGCAACAGGGCCTGATGCTCCCAGGTCCAGGCGTTTTCTTCCTGATAACGCTCGAATGCATCAATGCTGGTGACAAGAAGTCCGGAGCTCCCGCTCGGGCGAAGCCGCGTATCGACTTCGTATAGTGCGCCCGAACCGGTTTGCGTCGTCAGGAAATGTACGAGGCGACGCACCAATCGGCCGAAGAAAACGTTCGTCTCAATGGGCCGTTCGCCACTCGTCATTTGCTCCTTGCCGTTCGCATTTCCGGACTCGTGGAGAAACACGAGGTCGAGGTCAGAACTATATGACAACTCGATTCCACCAAGCTTGCCGTATGCAATCACGCCAAAACCGGCGACCCGGCGAACGCCATTTTCATAGTGAGCCGGTTCGCCATGTTTCTCAACCAGGTCCGCATAGGCGATCTCAAACGCCTCCCGCAGCACCAGCTCCGCGAGATCGGTCAGGCGGTCGCTGACTTTCATGATCGGCAAGCTGCCGCTGAAGTCAGCAACGGCAATTCGAAATAGACTCGCCCTCTGGAACTGCCCCAAAGTTTCAATTCGCTGCTCACTGTCGACATCGCCGAGGCGCGCGAATCGCCGATCCAGTTCTCCGGTCAATTCACTGGCCGAAAGCAACGGTGAAAAAATCCGCGCGTCGAGCAACTCATCCAGCAGAAGTGGAAACCGGCTGATCTGCTCTGCCAGGAACGCGCTGCTTTCACAAAGCTTTATCAGTTTCTCCAACGCCGGCGGATTCTCATTCAGCAGGGCAACGTAGGCGCTGCGACGCAATATGCGATCGACGATATTGAGTATTCTCTCGAGAGCCAGGGACGGCTGGGGGTTGTCCCTGAGCTGAACCAGCAGGTTCGGCATGAATTGATCAAGACGCTGTCGTGCCACCTTGTCGATCCGCATCAGCGACGGGGCGTGCTGGAAGTTCGCGATCGTACTCGATAGCTCCTCCGCCATCGCAAATCCCTGCTGTTCAAATAGCCCCCGCCACTCGGCAGCCGTGGACGGCGACACCCAGCTTTTTGCAAAAGTCGCAGACTCTGCTGAATGTGATTCCGCACGCTCACTGTGGAACACGACGCTGTCGAACTGCCGTGTCACATTGGCACGATGAAGATCCAGGTCCGAAATCAGGGCGCCCCAGTCCGGATAGTTCATCGCAAGGCACAGCCTGGATCTGTCGACGGTATCCGACGGCAAATCGTGCGTCTGCTGGTCCCGAATGGCCTGAATGAAGTTTTCGAGGCGTCGCAGGAAGGTGTAGGCCCGCAGCAACTCATCGACCGCCGACACCGGGAGGCCACGATCGGTTGTCAGACACGACAATACGACCTGCAACTCGCGACTCCGAAGATGCCTGTCATTGCCGCCGCGAACGAGTTGCAGTGACTGAGCAATGAATTCGATTTCCCTGATGCCGCCGGGGCCGAGCTTGATGTTGGATGCGAGCTCCTTTTTCCGAACTTCCGAGGCGATCAGTTCTTTCATGTCGCGGAGGGATTCGAACACGCCAAAATCCAGGTAACGTCGGTAAACGAATGGCTTGATGAGCCTGGTCACGAGTTCCTCGGCGACCACATCGCTTACCGGCGGACCTGTAATCCGGGCCTTGACGTAAGCATAGCGCTCCCAACTCCTGCCGTGTTGCGGAAGATAGGACTCCAGCGCCGCGAAACTGACTACTGGCGGCCCGCTTTCACCGAAGGGTCTTAGTCTTGTATCGATGCGAAAAACGAATCCGTCCGACGTTGCTTCATCCAGCAGAGCCACGATCTGTTGTGTCTGGCGGGTAAAGTATTCGTGCGCACTGAGCGGGCGGTTGCCGTCTGTCTGTCCCTCTTCCTGATACAGGAAAATCAGATCGACGTCCGACGAAAAATTCAGTTCCCGGCCGCCCAGTTTGCCCATCGCGAGCACCACGAGCGGTATTTCCTCGCCGCCCTCATTGCGCGGCGTCCCAAGGCGTTCCTTAAGCTGCCGCGCCGCATAATTTGTCGATGCAGCAATCAATTCATCGGCAAGGTCCGACAGCGCTCCCAGTGTATCGCCGAGACTCGCACTGCCTGCCACATCTCGCCAGAGAACCTGTAACAGCCAGCGATTGCGGAATTGCCGGAGGCGGCGCTTTACCGATCCGGCATCTTCCGAGGAACCGGAAATTTCATTAGCAAATTCCCTCAAACCCCGGATGTCCGGGACCTGCAGAAACGTGCCCTCATCGCGGCAAACCAGCACCCACGACCATTCACGGACAAGGGTATTGGCCGCAAACTCGCTCACCGCGACGAGCCGCGTCAGATCAGACCGAAAATCCGGCGTCGAATCGAGGCTGGCGAAGCTGCCCGGGTGGGCTGACTCCAATCGTTCCAACCATAGCGACACGACGTCGTTGAGTTCCTCCGGTAGACTGGTATTCGATTTCATCGCGGCAAGTCTATCGAATTGAGTCTGGCTTATGGCCGAATCGAAGCATCTTCTGATTGTTTATCACTCACAATCCGGCACGACCAGCAAAATGGCCGACGCTGTCATCAAAGGTGCGCGGCATCCAGATATCGAAGGCGTCGACATTCGGGTTCGCGACGCGCTGGAGGCGTCACCGGACGACGTGATGTGGGCGAATGGCTTTATTCTCGGAACACCTGAAAACTTCGGCTATATGAGCGGCGCAATGAAGTACTTTCTCGACCGCGTTTATTACCCCTGTGAAAACAGAATCGGCGGCATGCCATATGCGCTCTTCGTTCGGGCCGGAAATGACGGCACTGGGGCGATAAGCAGTATCACCCGGATTCTGACGGGCCTATCGGTCAAACAGGTTCAGGAGCCAGTACTGATCGCCGGTGATTTCGACGACAGCAGATTATCGGAGTGCGAAGAGTTGGGAATGACGATGGCAGCCGGCCTGGAGTCCGGCGTTTTCTAGATCCTATCTCAGTGTTCCACGTAGCCGCGAAGCATGCTTCGCGGCCACGTGGAACACTGAGATAGGATCTGCTAGGCCGTCGACGACTTCTCTTTCTTAGCGGTCAGCTCTTTCAATACCGTGTTCAGACGGGAGGGTTTGCCAATTGCATGCCCTTGCGCGAAGTCGACGCCGAGTTTTTCGATGAGTGTCTTGATTTTTTTGCTTTCCACATACTCGGCGACAGTCTCGAGCTTCATCACCTTGGCAACCTGCGTAATGGCAGCCACCATTGACTCCGAAATTCTGTTGTCAGTGATATCACGTATAAAACTGCCATCGATTTTCAGGGTATCGACCTTGAAGTTCTTCAAATAGGCAAAGGAACTCAGGCCCGCGCCGAAGTCATCGAGCGAAAACTTGCAGCCGCGTTTGCGCAATGCGTTGATGAATGCCTGTGCCTTTCTTTGGTTAGACACGGCCGCCGACTCTGTTACTTCGAAACAAAGAGAGGCGGCAGGCACGCCGCTGGACTCGATCTCGTCCTCGATAAATTTGAGAATGTCGTCGTCGCCGAGCGACTGACCGGACAGGTTGATCGCGAAACTGGTTCCGGTCGTCTCGAGGAATTTTGCCTGCTCGCCGAGTTTCGACAATGTTGCCGAAACCACCCATCGATCGATTTGCGGCATGAGCTGATAGCGTTCGGCTGCGGAGAAAAAAGCGTCCGATGAAATATTGTTGCCTCGGCTATCCTTCATTCTGAGAAGAATCTCGAAGCGGGACTGCATGGTGTCCTTTTTCAGCGCGACAATCGGCTGCGCCATCAATTCGAAGCCGTCCGCATCGAGCGTCTGCTGGATCTCGGAGACCAGATGCATGTCATCGTAGCGCCGGATGATGCTCTGATTGTCCTGATCATAGACCTCGACACGATCCCGACCGTGATCCTTCGCCGAATCGCAGGCGATTCGGGATGCCGTCAGTGCGTCCGCAACGTCCGAAGCCTTTGCGTCAAAACCGGCGATACCGATACTCACCGTGACCTGCAAGGACTTGTCACCCTGCAGGTATCGAAGCTGTTCGCCTTTAGAGCGAATGGAAGTTGTCAGGTCCAGCGCCTCGTCGATCGTGCTATGCGCCAACATTATGGCGAAGTCATCGCCCGTGAGTCGGGTTGCGACCGCATTCTTCGGTAATTCGCCCTCAAGCATCTGCGAGAATCGAATGATCACCTCGTCGCCGGCTTCGCGCCCGAATGTGTCGTTGACTAGCTGCAAATTGTCCAGATCAAAATAAATTACCTGGTGCTCGTCCTCGGTGCCGAGCAGTGACTTCATCGACTCATGCAACTGGGCTTCAAAACCCGATCGATTCATCAGACCGGTCATTACGTCGAAGGACTGCTCAATGACGTATTCTACCTTGCGCACGATGTGCGACATGAACCGCATGTGTGATTTATCGAACGGCTTTTTGTCGACGCGTCCGAGTTGGGCCAATACGCCCTCAACATTTCCGGCCCTATCTATCAATGGGCACAACATGGTCTGGTAACCTTGGTCGGCGATATTGTCCGAACCCTCGACCGGTGGTACTTCGAATATGACCGCAGCGCGCTGCGTCTCGAGTTTTGGAAATAACTGCTCGATGATGTACTTGTCCAGAACTTTTCGGTTGACGCCCTTCCAACTCGAGTGTGTGGCACTTATTCGAATCCGTTTTGATGGCAGAAGCAGGACGCTGTAGGCGATACCGAGAAAGCGACCGCTTTGTCCGATTAATTGTGCGAGGCCTGCGTGGCTGCGTGATACGCCGTGAATCTTCTCGTCGACTTTGTAAACCAGGTCCAGTTCCTTTTCGGCGATGTCGGCGCGGCCCGCGATGTCAACCAGCTGTTGGTTCAGCCGCATGCCCTCGCCGATCACCTCTACCGCCGGAAGCAGAATATTCTTCAGTAAGCTCGGATTGAACGATGAGGACTTGCCTGCGTTCTTGGAAAACACCGTAACGAGCAGCCCCAGACCTCTATCGGTGTTATCACCGTAAACCGGCAACACAAGCAGCGTTCGACCGGAGGTCAGCGTTCGCCGTAACAGATTCGAATCGGGAAGAATGCCTGCGACGACGTCCTGCGGCAGATCCGTAACGTAGTTATCAATCTCGTAATCGTCTACGCCGTCACTGCTCCATACGCAGCTTCGGTCAAGATCGTAGAAACAAAAACATTGAGCGCGAGGTACGAGGGATTGCAGTAGACCCTTGGCCGAACCGATATTTTTCCTCGTTATGATGTTGTGCACGTTTGCGGTCATAAGCGAGAGTCGCTTTTCCAGGCCGACGGGGATAACCCCGGTAATCAGGAATGTCCGCACAATGCCACGCATGCCATGGCGTAGCTGTGACTCATGTCTCAGCTGAAACCCATTCTTCCTTTTTTATCAGGCAATTACGCGAAAAAGTCCGGCGGCGCGATCAGCGCCGACCGGGCCATGGCTCAGCTCCAGCCCTAGGCAGCCAGGGAATCAAGCCAATCGTCGTCCGATCCTTCGTTGATACCTTCAAACAGGGGCGTGCTCAGGTAGCGTTCGCCCGTATCCGGCAGCATCGCGAGGATGACGGAGCCTTTCTCCGCCTTCCCGGCAGCCTCGAACGCAGCCGCCAACGTGGCGCCCGAGGAAATGCCGACGAAGATTCCTTCCTCAGCCGCCAGTCGCCTCGATAGCTCGATTGCCCGCTCATCCGTGACCGGAATAAGCTCGTCGTAGACATCTCGATTCAACACATCCGGAATGAAGTCCGGCGTCCAGCCCTGGATCTTGTGGGGATTCCACTCGCAGCCGGCAAGGAGTGATGCGCCGGCGGGTTCCGTTGCTACGATCGTTACCTCCGGCCGCGCAAGCTTGATGACCTCGCCAGCACCGGTCATCGTGCCACCCGTACCATAACCTGTGACCCAGTAATCGAGACGCCGGCCGGCGAAATCCATGAGTATTTCCGGGCCGGTTGTATTGCGGTGGTATTCGGGATTGGCCGGATTCTCGAACTGCCGGGCCAGAAACCAGCCATGTTTCTCGGCGAGTTCCTCGGCTTTCCTGACCATTCCGGTGCCTCTTTCCGCGGCAGGCGTGAGTATGACTTTTGCGCCGAGACCCCTCATGATCTTGCGTCGTTCGACCGAAAATGACTCCGCCATTGTTGCAACGAATGGATATCCTTTTGCTGCACAGACCATCGCGAGTGCGATACCGGTGTTACCTGAAGTCGCTTCGACGACAGTCTGACCGGGGTTTATCGCACCGCGTCTTTCCGCATCGGTAATGATTGCGTACGCAAGCCGGTCCTTGACCGAGGCCAGGGGATTGAACGACTCAACTTTTACGTACATATCCACATGATCGGGAGCAATGCGGTTAAGGCGCACGATCGGCGTGTTACCAATCGTCTCGAGAATGTTGGCGTAAATCATTTAGGTATCCTTTTTATTAAATTGCCGCGACGATTGCTTGCGTCTCGGGCGATTGAACGACAGTCAGGTTTTCGAACCACTCTTTACCGACACCGAATTCAGCCACCTCGCCGACAATCAGAAGCGCCGGCGCAACGACCTCGTGCTGGCCAGCAAGGTTCAGCAAATCTGCGAGGCGCCCGTGAATGACTCTCTGTTTGTCGCTGGTGCCGTTTTCTATTATTGCGATCGGCGTATCCGGCGAGCGACCGTATTCTATCAGCTTACTCTGAATTTCCCCCATACGACGGACGGCCATGTACATCGCCAACGTTTGTCTGTCACGCGCCAGAGACGGCCAGTCGAGGCGGTCAACAGAATTCCTTCCGTGCGCTGTCAGGAGAACCACCGACTGCGCCATATCCCTGTGCGTCAGCGGAATTCCGGCATAGGCGGCACAGCCTGCTGCAGCCGTGATCCCTGGAACGACCTGGTAACGCAGGCCGGCGGCCGCCAGAGCCTCGATCTCCTCTCCGCCCCTTCCAAAAATAAAGGGATCGCCACCCTTTAAGCGGCATACTCGTTTACCGCTGCGAACGAGACGGACAAGTAGGTCGTTAATCTCTTCCTGAGTGTTGGATTTGCAGCCGGGCATTTTTCCGACAGATATCATCTCAGCATCACGCCTTGCGAGTGCGAGTACTTCTTCGGACACCAAACGGTCGTGAACCACGATGTCTGCAGCTTGCATGAGTTGGAGCGCCCGAATGGTCAGCAGACCGGCATCGCCGGGACCCGCTCCAACAAGCCAGGCCTCGCCTTCTGGTCTTTTCCGTCGCGCGGCGCTTTCGAGCAGGCTCGCGATTTTTCTGTTCGCAGACTGCATACGACCCGCAAACACATCATCAGACACGGCACCTTCGAACACCTGCTCCCAGAATCTTCGCCGACCCAGAATATCTTCGATTCGGTCCTTGACACGGTCCCGCCATGCGGTTGCCAGAGTGGCCAGCTTACCCAGACGCGCAGGCAGGATTGTTTCGATCTGTACACGGATTTTCCGGGCAAGCAAGGGCGCTGAACCACCGCTGGCCACGGCGACGACGACGGGACTCCGGTCGATGATTGCAGGTGAAACATAACTGCATCGCGCCGTGTCATCGACGGAGTTACAGAAGACGCCCGCATCATTCGCCGCATCGAAAACCTGTCGGGATACCTGCGAGTCGCCCGACGCATTGACGACCAACCAGTGACCGTTGATATCGTCCGGCACGAAGTGGCCGGCGCGATGGATGATTCGACCCGAATCACGATACTGCGCCAGTCTCAGCGTCAGAACCGGGGCGACCACTGTCAGCCTGGCGTTTGCGGCAAGGAGCATATCCGCCTTGCGTGTGGCAATGTCTCCGCCACCAACCAGCAGGCAGGGTCTGTCTGCCAATTTCAAAAATGCAGGGAAGTAATCCACGGAGTCGGCCTCGTCTGATGGCCGTCCAATATACTGGCTTGGCCGGACTCCAAAAAATAATGATTGTTTCTGCCATTATAGCCTCGTGTTATATGTTATGTATCGGATTTCATAGGGAAAATTGTTATATCGTCCGGAAGGGGGCATACTGACCGGCCAGTTTGAGCCTTTGCTTGAAACGATTGGTCCAATTCCTTGTCCTAGTTGAGAGTTGGATGGGCCATTGGGGTTTTGAGTCGACGCAGTCCGATGAAATTACAACAACTAAGATATTTGCTTGCGATCGTCGATAACGGTTTGAATATAACGGCGGCGGCCGACCGCCTGTACACCTCGCAGCCCGGTGTCAGCAAACAGCTCAAGCTTCTGGAAGAAGAGCTCGGCCTGCAGTTATTTACGCGAAAGGGAAAGAGTCTCGAGGGCTTAACTGCCGCGGGCCACCAGGTCGTCGACCGGGCGCGACTCATCATGCAGGAAGTCGACAACATCAGGAATCTGGCGTCGGATTACTATCAGGAAGAAGAAGGCACGCTCTCGATTGGCACAACACATACACAGGCACGTTATGTGCTGCCTGAAGTCGTGAAGTCTTTTCGGCAATTTTATCCAAGCGTGAACCTGAATCTGCACCAGGGCACATCGGAACAGATTTCGGACATGGTGGCCGCAAAAGAAATCGACTTCGCGATTGCAACGGGATCGAACCACCTGTTCAGCGATCTCTTGATGGTGCCGAGCTACCGATGGGACCGCACTATTCTCGTTCCGAACGAACACGAACTTGCGGCGCTGGACCGCAAGTTGACGCTCGAAGATCTGGCGCAGCATCCCCTCGTAACCTATGTCTTCAGTTTCGGTGGCGAATCATCCCTCAAGAAGGCATTCGCGGAGAAAAACCTGGTGCCCGACGTCGTGTTTACCGCAAGAGACGCTGATGTCATTAAAACCTATGTGCGCATGGGACTGGGCGTCGGAATCGTTGCGAGCATGGCGCATGAATGCGATGACAATAAAGATCTGACCGCGATCGACGCCGAAGGGCTTTTTCCGAGGAGCACGACGTGGATCGGATTCCGAAGGGACGTGGTATTGCGTCGCTACATGCTCGACTTCATCAGGTTATTCGCGCCGCATATCGACGCAAGGCAGATCGACGACGCAGCGAAGGCGCAGGAACAGGAAGAGATCGACCGCTTGTTCAGCGGTATCGATCTACCGGTTCGCGGCGGTTGTGCCGACGACCTGTCCGCCGCGGCATAATTTCCTGCGGAAATATCCGACTCTGAAAACGTAGCGCGCGAAGGCGAGGCAAATGCCAGCGAAAGAGGCGGAGTTTACACAGAGTAAATGAGCATTCTTGAGCTGGCTTTTAACGACGCATAGTCGAGCGCAGTAGTTTTCAGGCAGTCTTGCCAAAATCCATATCATGCAGGCCGCATTCGCGTGTCAGACCGAAGAAGCGGGTTTCGTCGCTGCTCGAGACATCCGCAAGCGAGTGCGTTGTGTGAATGTCGCCGATGGAGACATAGCCTTCTTCCCAAAGTGGGTGATAGGGCAAGCCATATTTCTGCAGGTATTGGTAAACGTCCCGGTCGCTCCAGTCGGCGATTGGGTGAACTTTCCATCGCTCGCCTGAAGACTCAATGATCGGCGTATTCTTTCTGGTCTGGGTCTGGCTTCTTCGCAAACCAGCGAACCATGTACCGACATTCAATGATTCCAGCGCACGCTCCATCGGCACTACTTTGTTGTCGCGATTGTAAGCCTCAATGCCATTGACGCCGGTTTCCCAGCGCTTGCCGAAGCGCGCTTCCTGCCAGGCGCTGGACATTTCAGGACGAAACACCTCCAGGTTCAGGTGAAGTAAACGACTTAGCTCGTCGATGAATCGGTATGTCTCGGGGAAAAGATAGCCCGTATCGATGACGATAACCGGGATGTCCGGTCTCTGACTGGACAACAGGTGCAGCATCACTGCAGCCTGTGCCCCAAAGCTCGAGCTGACCACGTGCTTGTCGGGCAAATGACTCAACGCCCAACTGACTCGCGCTTCGGCAGACATCGCCTCTAATGAGCGATTACATACCAACTCCGCGGCCCGACGGCTCCGTGATTCGTTCAGTTCCACGATTTCGCAGTCATGCTGCATGATGAAAGTCCTTTCCGCGTATAACGGCAGCCATAGTCCCGATTCGAATAAGAAAGTCGCCGAAGCGCTCTCCCCCCGTCCGTTCGGCGGCGTAACGTGCAAACAAGGGAGCGAGCGACGCGAGAATTTCCTGTTCGTCGATGTTCTCGCGGTAGAGTTTGTTCAGGCGATCGCCGGAGAAACCCGCGCCAAGATAGAGGTTGTAACGGCCCGGGCCCTTCCCGACCAGCCCGATCTCTGCTATGTAAGGCCGTGCGCAGCCGTTCGGACATCCCGTCATACGGATCGTTATCGCTTCGTCGCGAAGCCCGTGCGCATCGAGCAGCTTTTCGATGCGATCGATCAATGTCGGCAGATAGCGCTCACTCTCGGCCATCGCCAGACCGCAGGTCGGAAACGCGACGCAGGCCATCGAGTGCAGCCGAAGCGGGCTCGCGTGCTGGCTGTTCTCGATACCGTAATGGTGAAGCAGGCCGGTAATTCGGGTCCTTTCGCTTTCCGCAATATTGCTGATGATCAGATTCTGATTAGGCGTCAGCCGGAAGTCGCCGCTGTGTAATTTGGCGATCTTTCTCAGGCCGGTTAGTAACATACGTCCGGCATCGTCCTGAATGCGGCCGTTCTGCACGAACAAGGTGTAATGCCAGAGACCGTCTGTCGATTGCTGCCAACCGTACACGTCGCAATTGCCAACGAACGCGAACGGTCTCGGCGCCCCGAGCTCCGAGCCCAGGCGCCGCTCGACCTCGCCCCGGAACCAGTCGAGTCCACGATCATCAATCGTGTACTTGAGCCGTGCATGTTTTCGATCTGTTCGGTCGCCGAAATCACGTTGGGTCGTCACTACGGCTTCGGCCACAGCGTTGACCAGCGACGGGGTACAGAAGCCGATAACATCGGCGAGCTTTGGATAGGTATCGGTCTCGCCATGAGTCATGCCCATGCCGCCGCCGGCAGTAATATTGAAGCCACGCAGTCTTCCGGCCTCCACTATTGCTATGAATCCCAAGTCTTGGGCGAATATATCTACGTCGTTTTGCGGTGGCACGACGAACGCCAGCTTGAACTTTCGCGGCAGATAGGTATCACCATATATCGGTTCTTCGTCTGCTTTGGAGTCTCGAATTCTCTCGCCGTCGAGCCAGATCTCGTGGTACGCGCCTGTCGCAGGCGTCAGATGCCTGCTCAGCGATTCGGCATGAGCCTGGACTTCGCGATGCACCTCAGACACCGGCGGCATCGGTGAACACATAACGTTCCTGTTGACATCACCACAGGCAGCGAGCGTGTCCATCATTGCCTGATTGATGCCCTGAATGGCCGGCTTTAGGTCGCCTTTGACAACGCCGTGCAGCTGAAACGCCTGACGGGTTGTCAGCCGAATCGTGCCGTTCGCTTTCGTCGTCGCGATCCTGTCCATGTTGAGCCATTGTTCCGCCGAACAGACGCCGCCCGGTACCCTGGCGCGGATCATGAAGCTGTAGGCAGGTTCGAGACGCTGGCGTTTTCGTTCATTGCGAACATCACGATCGTCCTGCTGGTAGATACCGTGAAATTTCGAGACATGAGTATCGTCTTCTGCGATCGCTCCGGTCAGCGGGTCCTCAAGGCTCTGCTCCAGTGTGCCACGCAAATGACGGCTTTTCGCCTTGACGCTTTCGACTCCGGTGATGTTTGAAGCGGTGTCAGTCATCGGAGATGCTCAATAGACGTCGCGTTGATAACGGCCGGCTCTGCGAAGTTCCTTCAGGTAGCTGTCAGCCGACTCGGTGTCGTGAGCTCCGTGCGCAACCAGAACATTGACCAGTGCATCGTGGACATCACCGGCCATGTTCTTTGCGTCACCACAGACGTAAACAGCCGCACCCTGCTGAATCCACTCAAAGACATCCGCGCCATGTTGCTCAATGCGGTCCTGCACATAGATTTTGTTTTCCTGGTCACGGGAAAAAGCGACATCCAGGCGATGCAATACACCGCGCTTCAGGAAGCGCTGCCATTCCAATTGGTAGAGAAAGTCGCTATGAAAAGTCCGGTCGCCGAAAAACAACCAGTTCTTGCCGGTTGCGCCGAGTTCGGCCCGTTGTTCTACAAATGCCCTGAACGGCGCGACGCCCGTGCCAGGCCCGATCATTATGACCGGTGTCTCGTTGTCAGCCGGCAGACGGAATCTCGGATTCGGCTCCGGGAATACCACCACTTTGCCGCCCTCGGCAATACGATCGGCGAGCATCGTTGATGCTGCCCCCCAGTGTTGAGTGCCGAAGGCCTCATAATTCACTGACGCGACGGTCAGGTGAACTTCATCAGGATTGGCAAGCAGGCTCGACGCGATCGAATATGATCTCGGCATGAGTTTTCTCAATGATGCAGCAAATTCGCTCGCGCCTGACGATGCTGGATATTCGCGAACGATATCGATGATCTGGTGGCTCTCCATGTAGTCGGACAAGGCAGCTTGACGCTCGGGTGCCAGCAACTCGCTCAACTCGTCGGAATTCGCGAATTCCGCGTAGGCCCGAAGAAATCCCAGGCTCGGAGCCGTAATCTCGAGTTCCGTTCGAAAGGCATCGACGATCGGCAAACTCGAATCATTGAGCCTTATCTCCTCCGTACCCGAGAATCCGAGTTCATCGAGAAGTTCGTCAATAAGTTTGGGCGGATTGTCTGCAATCACGGCCAGCGAATCGCCGGGCTCGTATATCAGGCCGGACCCTTCCAGAGATAGTTCGATATGGCGCACGTCCTTCGTCGACTTTGCCCCGGTTATCTTCTGGTTTGTGAGGACTTCTGCCTCGAATGAATGATGCTTGTCATAGACCGCCCCGAGCGACTTTACGACGTGTAGCCGCGGCACCTGGACTGCACTTGCCAGGTCGTCCGGCAATGCCTCGAGGACCTGATCTGCCCAGCGTGATGCAGGCACTCCATAGTCGAGATCGCATTCAACGATCGGCAGGAGTTGCTCGGCGCCGAGCGCTTTCAGCCTGGTGTCCAGTTCCCGCCCCGTCTGGCAGAAGCTCACATAGCTGCTGTCCCCCAATGCGAGAACAGAATACTTGAGGTTCCTGAGTTTCGGCGCTTTGTCGGATAACAGAAATTCGTGAAAAAGCTCCGCATCGTCGGGTGGATCTCCCTCACCGTGTGTGCTGATCACGAGAATGACGAATGATTCCCGTTTGATATTTGCAGGCTTATAGTCCGCCAGGCTAACAAGATTGGCGGTCATGCCCCGGCTGGAGGCGCTGTGCATCAGTTCTTCTGCGATGCCGCGACCGTTTCCGGTCTGCGACCCGTAAAGGACCGTCAAGGTGGTAGCAGCGTCCGTCGCTGTTTGGGTAAGGACCGATTGTGTCGATTCCTGCTGCGCGGCGAGGCCGGCAACATAGCCGCTGACCCACTGCAGCTGGGCCGGCGTTAACCCATGAAGCGCGTCCTGCACTTTTCGCGTTCGGGAAATATCAATCGGTGGGGCGATCGTGCCTGCAGCCGTACTGTTCAATATTCTCTTCCGTCAGGATTGCATCAAGAGGCAAACCTTACGAAGAGGCAGAAAGCACGTGAACGTATTTGTTGTTATCGGTATATAACGCGGAGATATATCCCGATCCTGGATTCAGGCCAGGCCAGGCGGGTCAGTAGATACGAACGCCACCGTGCCGTTTTCGGCTTCGATAGTCGACCAGCCAGAGACCTATGAGGAAACCCGCCAACAAGGCGACACCGAGCGCGCTGGCAACCCAGGTAAGCGGCATGCTGTATTTGTAGCCAGTCTGGCGTCTGCGAAACTTGTCGTTTTCTTCGGTCAACGCTTCAACTTTCGCGTTACTCTCGGCGTGTGCTGTCTTGTATTGCACAACATCACTTTCCAGCGCATCGATTGTTGCCGCAGGACCTGCAAACGCCTGCTTCGTGCTCTCCAGCTCCTGGGTCAGTTTTTCAACTTCCGCCTGGGTTTCGGCAACGATCAACTTGGCCGGCTTCTCGAAAACGAGGTAAGCCGCCTTGAGATAGCCCTGCACACCATCGGGTAACTGAATGTGCGCGTAGTTCCGGTCGCGCGACAGAATTTCGACGGTCTGCCCGGACTCCAGGGTCCGAAACGCCTTGCCACTCGTGTCTGCCGCCTGATGTAGCCCAAGACGCAGGTTATCGGTCACATAAGCTGTTTCGGCCAATGCCGATACCGGCAACGCTGCCCAAAGGGCAAGCCAAATCGTCAAACGCATTTTGATTTCTCCCAAACGAGACGCGGATTTTACACCAAGAGAAAGGTGAAATTCGCAAGGGTTCGGGACCTTATTGTTCGTACAACCAGCGCAGCAAGGCTGCCTGTACCTCTTCCCCGGGGCCACGGTGAATATCTGTGTGATTTTGCAGTGCGACAATGGCGTATCTGTTGCCCGACCGGGCCTGCAAGTACCCTGCGATAGCGGCCACATCGTCAAGGCGACCGGTCTTGATATGTGCCTTACCCTCCAGCGGCTCGTCCCGGAAGCGCCGTGCCAGGGTGCCGTCGAGCCCAGACAACGACAACGAAGACATGAATTCCGGCATGAACGGGCTTTCCCAGGCGTAGCGCAGAACTCCTCCAAGAACCTCGGCAGACAAGCGGGACTCACGTGACAATCCGGATCCATTATCCAGTTTAAGCTCAGTGAAATGCAGCTGCTTCTCCCTGAGCCATTCTTCAACCACTCTCCTGCCTCCTTCTTCTGTGCCCGGCACGGCAAACTTCTCCGCGCCCAGCGTAAACAGGAGCTGGCGGGCCATCACGTTATTGCTGTGTTTGTTAACTTTGGTGATGATATCGGCGAGCGGCCATGAATCGAATACAAGTAGCGGTTCGGCATGATCGGGCTTGATGACATTCCAGTAACTGCCGGAAAACTCGCCGCCGGATTCTATCCAGATGCTTTTGAACAAGCCGAAGGTGAACTGGTTATGGCTCAGCACCGTGCGACCCATCGCATAGGAAGCACAACCGCTCGGGAATTCGCCGCTCATTGTCATTTGATCAACGGCGTGGTTAGGGGTAATTGTGATGCCTCTCTGGTATCCCCTACAGCGGCCTGGAACAAGCTTCAGCCTGTTCTCGATTCGCAGATTCGTCAGTGGTGGATCGGTTTGAATGCTGACAGTTGCCGAATCAGGCTCCGGTTCGAAGTAGTACTGCACCACTTTGAAATTCGTCAGCATTGCGTTCGGCGCGACGTTATAGGCACGCAGTGGTTCCCGATCGAACTTGCCCGGGTCGTGATACGGCACATCGAAGTAACTGTCATCGATCAACAAATCACCTGTAATTCGGCTAATACCCTTTTGCCGAATCTGGTGTAACAATTGCCACACTCGCTCGGTTACCAGCCACGGGTCACCATAGCCCTTGAGCAGCAGATCCCCGTCGAGAACATTGCCGTTCTGCTCGCCCACGACGTACACCTCTGTTTTCCACGTGTATGCAGGGCCGAGGATATCGAGGGCAACCAGGGTCGTTACGAGTTTGACTACCGACGCAGGATTGCGAGGTACGTCCTTGTTCCATGTCAGCAAGGTTTCGCCGGTATCGAGGTTCTCGACATAGATGCTGAGACTGCTGTCCGGCACCTTGCGCAAGGTCAGAGATTCCTGCACGCCACGTGGCAACACGTTGTCACCAAGTCCGAGCGCGGGCAAGGCAAGAAGAAGCAATGCTGGAAGACTTACTCGACTGCTCATATCCGAATATTCAACCGCGATGTGGTTTTCGAAGGCCGAATGACTTTATGCGATCGCTGAGCGTGGTCGGTCGCACGCCCAGCAATTCTGCCGCACCGCCCTTCCCGGAAACGCGCCACCCGGTCTGCGCAAGTGCCACCAGGAGATTTCTCTTTTGTAATTCCTTCATGTCATCGTCAGTAAGAAATACCTGTGTCTTTTCCGCGTCGTCCCCCGCCGGGCGGTCAACAGTAGCCACATTCGTGCCGGGTAAAGACAAGTCCAGCCGCAACACATCGCCTTGCGAAAGAATAACCGCCCTCTCGATCACATTTTTAAGCTCTCGCACGTTTCCTGGCCAGTCGTAGTTTCTGATTTCGTCCGCCTGATTCTTGGTCAAGCCCATCGGCTTGCGGCCGAAATCATGGCAGGTCCCCTCGAGAAAATGCTGTGCCAATTGAACGACATCGTCACCGCGTTTTCGCAGGGGCGGCACCTCAATTGGAAACACGCTCAGGCGATAAAACAAATCCTCCCGGAACTTGCCCGCCATGACAAGTTGTTCCAGATCCCGATTGGTTGCCGCAATCACCCGGACATCGACAGACTTCGTTACGTCGTCCCCGACGCGCTCGAACTCACTTTCCTGAAGCACGCGCAGGAGCTTACCCTGTAACTCGATCGGAATCTCGCCGATCTCATCCAGAAAGATTGTGCCACCATCGGCCAGTTGAAATCTGCCGACTCTGTCTCGGTGAGCACCGGTAAATGCTCCTTTCACATGACCGAAGAATTCACTCTCGAACAAATCCTTCGGTATTGACGCACAATTCACCTTGACCAGCGGGCCGTCTTCCCGCGGGCTTTTTGCATGGATTGCGCGAGCAACCAGCTCCTTGCCAACGCCGGATTCGCCAAGAATAAGTACACTCGCCGGTGTCTCGGATACTGCTTCGATCTGGGCCATCATGTATTTCAGAGCCGGGCTCTTGCCGACGATGCGACCGAAATTCATCGCTACATTTACTTCCTCGCGAAGATAGTCGCGTTCCCGCTCCAGTTCCTCGCGCAGGCGAGCATTTTCGGCCAGAGATTTCCTCAAGGCCCGCTCGGCACGATTGCGTTCCGTGACGTCTTTGGACGCGACCAACATGCGGTTCACCCGGCCCGAGGCGTCTTTGTCCGATATGGCGGACATCAGCAGGTCCAGTACGATTCCGTCCCTGGTGATCATCTGCCGTTCTTCGTTGTTGAATTCGCCGCCCGCGATCAGTTTCTCCAGGCGATCTCCCGCGAATTTCTTGCGGTAGGCATGGCTGAAAAAATCGACGATAGGCCGGCCCACCACTTCATCGCGTCTATAGCCCATTTTCTGCAACCAGTGATCCGTTACGGCCACGATGCAGCCATTGCTATCCACGGTATGCAGCATTGCCGGTGTCGACCGGTATAGGTCCCGGTACTTGAAATTTGCCTTGGCCTGGTCCGTCGCCTCGGTGTACATCGCGACCGTACGGATGAAGGATCCATCCGGGTCGTGCTCGACGAGTGAATTCGTCAGGCATTCCACGATCTCGCCCGATTTGCTCAGGAATGAGATCGGCTTGTTCTCGAGCTTTCCGGTTCGTCTGAGAGTCGGTACAAACTCTTCCTCGATACGGCGGGAGCTCGCTTCACTGACAAACTCCGCCGGGCGACGGCCAATCATTTCCTCTCTCGAATAGTTCAGGCGCTCAAGAAGAGCGTCATTCACATCGAGGTAGCGACCCTCCCCGTCAATCAGAGTGGCCATCGCCGGGGCCTTGCGAAAAAACCAGTGATAGTCCTCGAGCTTCGCCATGGCGGACACTTATACGGAAATCCGTAATAATTGTCACGAAATTTCGTTACTTACGAAATTCCGTAATTATAATTTGAACTTAAGCAATTGTTTTTACTTTATTTTTAGACTTGGCACGACTTATGCAACAAGTAGTCCTGACAGCGACGGACTTCTGCCGTTTTTTTAGACACAAGGACAGCAAGATAATGAACCCAAGAGATTTTATGAACCCGGCAACGATTGCCGCCCTGTTTCTTTTCCTTAGCGCCACCAGCATGACGCCCGCGAAGGCCGACGAACATGCAACAATCGACGCCAGCGAGACATCGACGGCAATAATTGAAGACACCAGCAGACAGCAGGCGCGTCAGGCCAACGAGGCGGCCGTCGAGGAGGCTGCCGAGGCTATCGAGGCAGATGCAAAGCTCGAGCTTGATATCAAACTTATCGACCGCACTTCAGCGCTGATCGCGGGCGACGTGTAAAACGAATTGCCCCGAACAAATCGGCGGCATGCCGTCTTGCGGACAATCTCTCCCCCGAAACGTCCGTTGAATGGCGCCCCGATTCAGGACCATGAGGTCCGGCGGCATACTCCCCTTTTTTGTTGCCGTCTTTGTTAGGGAGCCGGAGACCGTTCCGTGTCGGATCGGCCCGCTAGATGATTTCAGTTTTAGCTGCTCCGGCTCCTTTCTTTTTGCCTCGCTGGAGAAGCCTATCGGTGCCGATCGCGATGATTCTCTACGCGATCACCTAGCTGCCTCGCATTGTGATTGCTCAGGCCTTCGCGTAGCTTGCGCAGCCAGATTTTTGCCCATGCGAACTCAATGCCTAAAATCGCGAGCCCCAACGGAATTACAATGATGGCCGGTCCGGGCATCACGACCATCACGATTCCCACGGCCAGAACGGTACCGCCCACCGCCAGAATTGCGATTCGCCGCGCAAATTGGTAGGTAAATCTGGCCGGATCTTTCATCTCACATCGCTCGTGAGTGGCTTCGGGCCGTCTAGCGTATCACGTGATTCCTTGTCTTTTTTTGCCACCTTGAAGTAGCCTTAGCCGAATGCGGCGTGCATTACTCATTGCTGTTCCGGCTTTCGCGTCTTGCCTTGCCGCTGCGGCCGAACCGGAGCCTGCCCATGAAATTGAGATATCGGCAGATGTACCGTCCGTAACGATAGCGCCGCGCCGTCCTGGCCGATTAACGATGCGCCTTCCCAGCCTGACCTATGTGCTGACTGTAACAGCGGAATGCGATGAAAACTGGCAACCGAACTCGGTATCCATAAGCGTCGCTGACAGCAGCGTATCTTTCGATGCAGATAGACTGCAAGAAGGCGCGACACGCGAATTCGAACTCCGCGTACCGTCAGATCAGATCGCACCTTTGCGGCTGGAGTCGTTTTGTATGAAGGATAATGTGATAAACACAGAACAGGGCGGCCTTACGATCCCCGCAGTATTGTCGGCGCAGGCTTCATTGCGATGCCAGACCGGCTCTGCGCAGTCGATAAGATACGTCATCAAACCGTTGGACGTGCGGCTCGAATGCGAGCTGCCTTAGGCCCGGTGGACTGATTATTCTTTTTCCTCGCTAATAGCGAGATGGCGATCGAGAAACGCTACTGTTCGCTCCCATGCTTTTTCGGCCGTTTCTGCATCGTAGTTTCTTCCGGTTGGATTGGCGAATGCGTGACCGACATTTGGGTATATCTCGATATCGTAATTCTTGCCGAGATTTTTTAACGCCTTCTCGAACCGCTGTACACTCTCGACCGGTATGCCGGTGTCCTCCGCGGCAAAGTGACCGAGAATTGGCATATTCAGGAGCTCAAGCTTCGCCTCGTTATCGGTCACCTGACCGTAATAGATGACGGCAGCATCGAGTTCGTCCGGAAAAAGCAGCGCGGTATTCAAAGACCATCCGCCGCCGAAACACCACCCCAGGGATGCAATACGTGGGGCGCCCGCAACGCCCTCCAGGAACTCGTAGGCCTGTCGAATATTTTCTGTTGCACGATCCGGATTCTCGACGACATTCATCATCAGTTGTCTGGCTTGCTCGGGTCCCGCTGCGGTTTCACTGCCATAAAGGTCGACGGCCAACACGATATAGCCCAGGCCTGCAAGGCGATCCGCCATCGCCCTGACCCCGTCATTAAGGCCCCACCATTCATGAATTACGATGATCGCGGGATACGGTTCAACCATACCCTCAGGAAAAACGAAATGACCGTAACTAAGTTCGTCTTCGACCTCTGCATACGCCATCCTGCTTTCGGCAACGACCGCCCGACGTGGAGCAATGTTCGCTGCGTCACTTGGCGTTGACGTGTCGTCGGCATGCTCACGAGACATGGCATCGACATTATCCAAAGCGGCAGCCTGATCCGGGTCCCCTGCCAGCTGCGGCGGTTCACAAGCCGCCAGCCAAACCAATACACAAATCAGCCCGAAAAGCCTGCTCTGCGTGGATTTGCCTTGCTGATTCATGGTCCGCCCCTGCGAAATTTGCGCTAGTGTAATGCAAAGGTGAATAGCCAGCAAAGGCGGGCACGGGCTAAACTCGCTTTGTCCAAGCGAACAATTTCCTAAGGCATGAACAGGATACGCCGGTGAGTTTGTTACAGGAGGCCATCATTTATCTCGCCGCCGCGATCATCGCAGTGCCACTAAGCAAGCGATTGGGATTCGGCTCGGTTCTGGGATATCTGGCAGCCGGGATCATCATCGGCCCCTTCGGCTTCCGGTTCATTCGCGATCCGGAGCATATTCTGCATTTCGCGGAACTCGGCGTCGTCTTTCTGTTGTTCATCATAGGGCTCGAGCTGCAGCCATCACGACTTTGGGTGCTCCGCCGGATGGTATTCGGGCTCGGCAGTGCCCAGGTGATTCTGAGTGCGATTGTCATAGCAGCAATGGCATGGGTATACGGACTTACGCCGACAGCCGCCATCGTATCGGGCTTGATTCTCTCGCTTTCATCGACCGCGTTTGTTCTGCAGTTATTAGCAGAGAAAAAACAGCTCACCTCAAGCCATGGCCGCGCCGCCTTTTCAATCCTATTGTTCCAGGATCTGGCGGTCATTCCTTTGATAGCGCTGCTGCCGTTGCTCGGCAGCAGCACCTCCGGCGGTCTCGACCCGATCGCAATCGCAATAATGGTGGCTGCGATTGCAGGCCTCGTCCTTGGCGGCCGCTATTTGTTGCGCCCCCTGCTTCGACTGGTGGCCCTCACGAAGCTCCCCGAGATATTCACCGCGACAGCCCTGCTTGTCGTTGTCGGTGCTGCCCTCGTGATGCAGTTCGCGGGAATGTCGATGGTGCTTGGCGCATTTGTTGCCGGCATGCTTCTCGCAGACTCCGAGTACCGGCACGCGCTCGAAGCCGACATAGCACCATTCAAAGGGCTCTTGCTCGGTCTCTTCTTCATTGCGGTCGGCATGTCCGTCAATATCGGACTGTTGCTCGAAGAGCCAACAACAATCTTGTTTATCGTCATTTGCCTGATGTTCGCCAAGGCAATCGTCCTGTTTCCGCTGGCGAAGTTATTTGGAATTTGCGACAGCAAGGGCGCATTGAGCCTTGCTGCAGTGTTATCGCAGGGCGGTGAGTTCGCCTTCGTGTTGTTTGCTCTGGTGGCGCGCGAAAACATAATCGACGCCGCGCAAATAGATAAGCTGATTCTCGGGGTTGCGGTATCGATGATGCTGACGCCGATTTTCTATCTGCTCAGTGAGCACATCGCCGGGCGGATAGCCAAAAAAGAAGAGCCCGAATACGACGAAATGAAAGATGACGGAAACGCCGTAATTATCGCAGGATTCGGACGCGTCGGGCAGATCGTCGGACGCCTCTTGCGCGTCAAGGGCCACTCCTTCACCGCACTCGAGATCGACTCCTCACAGGTGGATGTAGTTCGAAGCTACGGCAGCAAGGTCTATTTCGGCGATGCCTGTCGTATCGATCTGTTACGTGCGGCCGGCGCCGATCGGGCAAAATTGTTTGTACTTGCTATTGACAACGTCGAATCATCAATCAAGACCGCCGAAACGGTCCTTCGACATTTCCCCGGTCTCAAGATCGTCGCAAGAGCCAGAAACCGCCGGCATGCACACAAATTGATGGACCTGGGCATTACACATATTTTTCGCGAAACATTATTGTCCAGCCTGGCAATGAGCGGGCATGTGCTCGAGATTCTCGGATTCGACCGGCAGGAAGTCGAGCTAGCCGTAGAGACATTTCGTGAACGCGACAAACGCCTGCTGGATGAGCAACACGCCATTCACCACGACGAGGAACGCCTCATACAATCTGCGAAGGACACAGCACGCGAGCTGGAATCATTGCTGCGAAACGACTCGCGGGATTAGGATCCTCCTATGACGAGCAAGCAAAGTAATAGCCCCGATTCACTGGAGTTCGGACCACGCCGGCCCTCCTTCGATCTGGCCTCGGCGCTTGCCAGCGATTGGCATAGTGGCAGTGCGTTCAGGACCGCATATTTCAATGCCATGTCGATGTTGTTTCCGCTCGGAGAAAAATTCTTTATCGACAGTGTCCGTCACTTCAGAGACCAGATAGATGATCCGCATCTCCTCGAGGAAATAACGGCGTTTCAGGGACAGGAGGCGACTCACCGGCGGCAGCATCAGAAATACAATGAGTTGCTTTGTGAACAGAGGGGCTACGATCTCGATCGATTCGAGCGGCCGCTTCGCGAGCGCATGGCCTGGGCGTACCGGGAATTTTCTGCGAGGCGCCGCCTTGCCGGCACCGTCGCCAGTGAGCACCTCACGGCAATCATGGCACATGACATGCTCAAGCATAAGGATGCGCTCTCTGGCGCCGATCCACGTGTAGCGGCACTCTGGCAATGGCATGGCGTTGAGGAAACAGAGCACAAAGCTGTGGCATTCGATGTTTTCATCGCGGTCGGCGGTACGGTCAGGGAACGGCGGCAGGGCCTGATCATGAATACCTTCTTTTTTTTCAGGGACACCTTCCGGATCCTATGCCTCATGTTGAAGCATGACGGTAAGCTTTGGAGTCTCCGGGAGTGGCTGAGCGGATTCAAATTTCTCTTTATCAAGCCGGGAGTTCTCCGTCGTGTGTTCTTTGCCTACCTGCATTTCTACAAAAAAGACTTTCATCCCTGGCAGCATGACAATCGCGAGCTGATCGCGGAATGGGAACAACATTACGGAAGAACCATTTCCCGAACGCCTACTTGAACACCCCTCAAGAAAGTTCCTGGAGGCGCGCGCGCGCGTTTGTCCGAGAGTCGCTGAGTGACAATGAGGTCGACTTCACCGTCGGTCCGATTGGTCGCGCTCTCGGCCTGCTGGCCATTCCGATGATGCTTGAAATGGCGATGGAAGCGATCTTCGCTGTTGTCGACATCGCTTTCGTGTCCCGACTCGGCACGAATGCGATCGCCGCGGTCGGACTAACGGAGGCCCTGATAACAGTTCTATACGCGGTGGCGATCGGCCTGGGCATGGGCGTCACTGCGATGGTCTCCCGGCGCATCGGCGAGCAGGACACTGATGCGGCCGCCATTGTTACCGGCCAGGCAATATGGGTTGGCGCCGCATTGGCCATCGTAATTGGCGTAGGCGGCGTAACTTATGCCGCCGATCTTCTGCGCCTTATCGGCGCAAGCGAAACCGTGGTTAACGAAGGCAGGGGATTCACGGCAATGCTGCTTGGCGGCTCCGCGAGCATTCTGTTTCTGTTTCTGTTGAATGCCGCCTTCAGGGGGGCGGGCGATGCTCCGATCGCTCTTCGATCGCTTACGCTGGCAAACGCTATCAACATCGTACTCGATCCCTGTCTGATATTCGGGCTGGGTCCGTTTCCGGAACTCGGCATCACCGGCGCGGCTGTCGCGACAACTATCGGTCGCGGAATCGGTGTTGTCTATCTTTTTTATGCAATGTTCTTCAAAAGTGGCCGCCTGAGCCTGCATCTGCGGCACTGCATCGTCGCACCAACAATCATTGTGCGCATGATCAGGATATCCATAGGCGGGATCGGTCAGTTCTTGATAGCAACTGCCAGCTGGATCGTAATCATGCGAATCGTTGCGCTGTATGGCAGCGCGCCCATCGCAGCCTATACGATCGCGCTTCGTCTGATTGAATTCGCGTTTTTGCCGGCCTGGGGTCTCGGTAATGCTGCTGCAACATTGGTCGGCCAGAATCTGGGTGCCCAGCGGCCGGACCGAGCCGAAAAATCCGTTTGGCGTGCATCCCGGTACAACGCGATTTTCATGAGCGTGCTGGGACTGGCGTCGGTTGTACTTGCCCCACAGATTGTCGGCTTGTTTTCCAGTGAGCCGGAGGTCATACGTTATGGAATCAGCTGCATTCGAATTCTCGGCATCGGCTATCCGATGTATGCTGTTGGGATGATCGTCATTCAGGCAATGAATGGTGCCGGTGATACATATACGCCTTCCATCCTGAACCTGATTTGTTTCTGGATGATCCAAATTCCGCTCGCGTATTACTTGGCGGAACCCATGAACTTAGGGCCAAATGGCGTTTTCATCTCGCTGATCACTGCAGAGTCATTACTGACAATACTCGGCGTCCTGATTTTCCGCCGCGGGAAATGGAAAACATGGCAGGTCTGACGGCAGTGTGAAAGTACGCAGTAGTATCATTTTCAATACAAGAAGGAACAAAACAACATGACTGAGTTAGCGATGTTCGCCAATATGGCGGAAATTCTTGGCGTGATTATCGTAATCGGTGGATTATATTTCGCTGTACTTCAGATGCGGCAGATTCGCCAGCAACGACGTGAACTCGCCGCTATCGAATTGTTTCGATTTTTTGCGAGTCCGAGATTTACGGAGGCATATCGGACGATTTTGCATATGCCGGACGACATGGGCGCCGACGATATCAGGACCGCGCAGGCGAAACTCGAGGACGCTGCAATGCTGATTAGTAACACGATGGAAAATATCGGGGTCATGACCTATCAGCGCATCGTGCCGTACCTCGTCGTCAAAAACCTGCTGGGCACAAGCGTTGTCATCCTCTGGCGCAAACTGGAGAATTGGGCGATCGACTTGCGCGAAGAACTCGGTTCTCCGGACGCGTTCGAATGGTTTCAGTGGCTGGCTGAGCGACTCGAGCAATTCGCGCCTGAAGAACCAATGCCGGCGTACGAAGAATTCAAGAGCTGGGAGCCGTCGCGATTGACGCACGAGTTCTAATGATCTGAAGAATCAATGAGCGACGAGCCACTAATCGAGATTCGCAACGCGACTATCTATCGCGGCAGTACGCGCGTCTTCGACAATTTTAATCTGACGATTGGGCAACACGAACAGGTCGCGATTCTGGGACCCAACGGCTCCGGCAAGACCACCTTGTTAAAGGTCGTCAACAGAGAGCTTTATCCGGTACTCAAAGACGACTCGTGGGTGCGTATTCTCGGACGGTCAAGATGGAACGTCTGGCAGCTTCGCTCACACATCGGCGTGGTTTCGCACGATCTGCAAACACAATACCGAAGTACGACATCCGGGCTCGATGTCGTGTTGTCGGGATATCTATCGAGCGTCGGCATTCACGGGATTCTCGCCAGACGAATCACCGACGCGCAAAAAAGCGCTGCGCGGGAAATCATGCGCGATCTCGGTGTCGATTCACTGGCCCACACACACCTTCGACACATGTCGACCGGGCAGCAACGACGTTGCCTTCTCGGCCGCGCACTCGTGCACAATCCGGATACATTGATCCTCGACGAACCGACAGCCGGCCTTGATCTCACCGCCTCGTTCGACTATCTCTCCCGCGTTCGAGACCTGGTCGACAAGGGCAAGAACATCGTCCTGGTAACGCATCTGCTCAACGAGATACCCCCCGATATCGAGCGAATCGTGCTGTTACGCGAAGGGACTATCGTTGCTGACGGACCCAAGGAAGCGGTCCTGACCGAGGAAAACCTGATGGCGACCTACGGGACTCCGATAAAACTGGCCCGAGTCGGCGGTTACTACCTGGCCTACCCGGCCACTCAATAGCCGGACAGCCGGGCCAAATTACGCTTTTCGGGCCCTCGCAGTCAGCTAGATTTCCAAAACGTGACCTACTAGGATGCTTCCAGTATCGAATGGTCCTAATCTCGTTCCATGATTGCCCGATTGCCTTCTGTTATCGCGTTGATGCCTGGATGGCTGGCAGCCCTCCCGGCGATTGCTGCTGGTCCTGAACCGGCTGCGGTGGTCGATGCCGCGGCCGATCCGTTGACCGGCCTGACCAACGTCGGCCCGGCCATGATGGTCATAGCGATCGCCTGCGCCCTGCTATTGACGCTGGTATTTCGAGCGTCGGCCGCCCGCATTGCAAGACTAATAACGGGGGAAGTCGGCAAGCGCCGCATTCGTCGAATCCTGCTGCAAAAGAGTCGCGACGTTCTCGATGATTTCATTCTGCCCGGTGCTTATGGCGGTCTGACGAAAATAGATCACGCGATTCTGACGTCTGGCGGGATCATCTGTATTCAGACCAAACATTACAACGGGATCGTTTTCGGCGGACCGGATGAGCCACAATGGACAAACGTTGACGGCGTGCACAGACGAAAATTTTTGAATCCGATGATTCAAAACGAAGGCAGAACGAAGGCATTGCAAAAAGCTGTACCGAAAGTGCCGGTTGCCAATCTGGTGGTTTTCACGGGCAGCGTACAGTTCACAACTCCCCTCGAGAAAAATGTCATCCACGTCCGCGACCTGAATAGCTATTTTGCCAAATTCGTATTCGGCCCCTGCAAGATCAAGGACTGGGACGCCGTCTGGATGACCGTCAAAGCCGCCGCATTGACCGACGAAGAGACGCGGAAAGACCTCAGCGCTCAACTTAGCTTCTCTTAGCTTCCCCGTTTCACCCGCAATCCGCTGCGCCTGCGATATACTCTTGCGCAAATTCCAGTAAGGCATTCAAATCATGTCGGATGTACTGATCGGCTCCCCTGGCGGAGTGCTCGCCGTGTTGTGTGCGGTTGCGGCGTTCTGGTTCCTGGTGGATCAGGTCACGGAGTGGAAGCTGTTCCAGTATCTTCCGCCCTTGTTATTTATCTACGCGACGCCTGTATTTCTCAATAACCTGGACATCATTCCGGGTGAGTCGGTCGTCTATTCCGGATTGAGCGCTTATGCCCTTCCGGCGTTTATCGTTCTGATGCTGCTGAAAGTCAACGTGCCGGCCGCAGTTCACATCATGGGCAAAGGCGTTCTGGTCATGCTCATGGGTACGGTGGGTGTCGTGGTCGGCGCCGTCGTCGCATACGTGCTAGTACATAAGTGGCTCGCCCCGGATGCCTGGACAGGCTTCGGCGCGCTCGCCGGAAGCTGGATCGGCGGCACAGGAAACATGGCTGCCACGAGTGAAATGCTGAACACGCCACCCGAGCAATTCGGGCTTGCGGTACTCGCTGATAACGTAATTTATATCGTGTGGCTACCGATTCTTCTCGCCTCGAGAAACTTCGCGGACCGCTTCAATGCCTGGGCCAAAGTTCCCGAGGATCGCATCAACATGATGGATGCCGCCTCCGAGGCGGCGGTCGAAGAAGAACGAACACCGCTCATGCGCGACTACATTTATCTCGCCGCAATCGCTATCGGTGTTACCTGGATAGCCAGCTCACTGGCATCGATATTATTCAACGCCACGATGGAGAGTTACCCGTCCCTCGAAACTTTGTTGTCTGAATCGACGTGGCGCATTCTTCTGATCACGACCATCGCGCTGGCGCTCTCAGCAACCCGCGTATCGAATCTGCCTAACCCGACCGCAATCGGCACAGCAATGATTTACGTATTCGTCGCTGGCATGGGCGCAAGGGCCAGCATCGCCGGGTTCGGACAGGCTCCGGCATTCTTGTTGGGCGCTTTCATCTGGATATTCATACACGGCGCGTTTTGCCTGCTCGGCGCTAAGATCTTCAAGGTCGATGTGCACAGCGTCGCGATCGCTTCGGCGGCCAATATCGGCGCTGCCGCGTCGGCGCCCATTGTCGCCGCATTTCACCGCCCGAGCCTGGTACCGGTATCCATCCTGATGGCCTTGCTGGGTTACGCGATGGGTAATTACCTCGCCCCGATCACCGGGCACCTGGCGAGGATAGCGGTAGGACAATAGTCTTAGGTCTTTACCCGCCAGGGTGGGTTTTTTCTGTTTTCGCCGGCCCAGTAAAGACAAATTGCGTTGCCGGAGGGATCGTTCAGCCAGGCCTCACGCCACAGCCAGCTCTCGTCCTGCGGCATTTGCGAAAACTCCAGGCCCTCGTCTTTCAATCGCTCACAAAGCACATCCAGCGTCTCATGCTCGAAATAAATGGCAGCGTTGCCGCCGAGCTCAGACGCCTCAGCCACATGAATCGAAAATGTGGCATCGCCGTCCGGGCATTCGAAACGGGCATAGTGCTCCGAGTCCACGATCTGCCTCAAGCCGAGCTTGCGGTAAAAAGAAACAGATTCGGCGATGTTCAGCGCCGGCAATGTCACCTGATTCATATTCATCGTGTCCATCACTCGCATTACAATCGGTCAGACCGGCAACAATAGCAGATGCCCTTCGCATCCTGGTTGGGCGCACGGTAGTGTTATGGTGGGCTTATGAAGAAGGCTTTGCTCCGGCTTAAAAAGACAGGGATCGGGCTGGTCGTTGCGGTAATCGTGATCATACCTGGCAGTATGTGGCTCTGGCAGGATCGCCCCTCCATCGCAGAGATCAGTTTGCGAACTGCCGAGACAACGGAGACCGGCGCAGACGGCGTGAAAGTGACCTGGCTAGGCGTCACGACCTTGCTATTCGATGACGGCGAGACGCAGATACTGATCGACGGCTTCTTCTCCAGGCCGACCATATTCGATGTCATTTTTCGTCGACCTATTGCCTCTGACGCAGCCAGCATTAATTTCGCATTGGATGAGTTTCGGATGCGGCGCCTGGCGGCTGTTATCCCTGTGCATTCGCATTACGATCACGCGATGGACGTTGGCGCAATCGCGAACCGGTCCAGCGCTTCGGTTGTCGGCACGGAATCGACCGCCAATATCGCCCGAGGGGCCGGCGTTCCTGCCGAGCAGATCATACTTGCGACCAATCGCGACACTCTGCAGTTCGGAGAGTTTTCAGTAACCCTGATTACCTCGAGACACGTACCTAACGGATTTGGCGACAGGCACTTTCTTGCCGGGTTTATGTCCGAGCCTTTGAAACAACCGGCCGACTTTTCGCAATGGCGGGAAGGCGGAAGCTGGTCCGTGCTGATATCTCACCCCCTGGGAAGCGCGCTTGTGCAAGGCAGCGCGGGTTTTATTGAGGACGCACTGGAAGACATAAAGGTCGATGTCGTTATGATGAGTGTCGCTGGCTTGCAGAGTCAGGGTCGAAAATACGCGAGCGACTATTGGCGGCAAATCGTCGAAAGCACCGGTGCAGAACGGGTCTATATTATTCATCATGACGATTTCACCCAGCCACTCGGACGAACCGAGTTGTTTCCCACCTCGCTGGACAATGTCGTCGAGACCGTTCGATGGTTGAAAGTGCTGGCGGATTCGGGCGAGAAAACGATCGAGATAATACGGCCGATATTCGGTGAACCGGCGGTCCTGTACTAGCTAGCCGGTGTCGATCCGCCGCAGTAACTCTTCAATTCGCCCGGGCAGGTGCTCAATATCTTCTTTCATCGCTTTAGGGAGTTGTTTGACCCTATGTTCGATTTTTGTGGCGCGGCTCCGATCGCCGATCTGTTGTTGAAAAACGAGTTCCAGCGGCCCGCGCCCGCGAAGATATTTTGCACCTTTGTCTCCATCCCTGTGCTCGCCAAGACGCCTTGATACATCGGTCGCGATGCCGGTGTAGAGACTGCCATCGGCACAGCGGAGCAGATAAACACTCCAGCTCGCCATGGGCGATTCAGGTTCGCGTGACACGTTTGCCTGATGCCGGGTGTTGTTCGAGCAGCGCAGCGGGCCTGATGGGCCGTCGCTCCAGATTGCCGCCGCAATTCGGGCAAACTCGCTGATAGACCTCGTCGGCACATTTCCTGCAAAAGGTACATTCGAATGTACAGATCATCGCATCGCCGGACTCCGGCGGCAGATCACAGTCACAGTTTTCGCAGTTTGGCCGCAGTTCGAGCATAGCCTGAGTCGTCAGGCGTTACCGCCAGCCAGGGTGCTTCCCAGAACCCGAATTATTCCCGCCTCGACACTGGCCTGGTTTTCGGGCGTCTCGTCATAAGTGAATACAATTTCGCTCACGCCGTCCAGTTCCGCCGCGGGTTCACGCAGTTCGAGTGTCAGCATGTTTCCAGTCAGTCTTGCTTCCTGGATCTTGTCGTGGCCGGAGTATTGCTGTTCGTTGATCTCGATATAGACCGCATCGTCGTACTCCTCTCCTTCGGCGCGCATCAACAGCAGGTACTCGCCAATATCACCTGTATCGGTTGTCTTGGCAAAAAACAGCATGGTTGCATTGTCTCTGACATCGAAGGCGACGGTGTCATAGTTTCGGCTGTCCGACATTGATTTTCCCGATTACGAATCGCGAATGCACATAGTACGACAAGTGACTCGCTGATTCTGATTTTTCGAACGCATCGCCTATTGCAGCGTCGATTCGCCCATGAATGCGTCGATTTTTTTGTCCTTCTCCTCCCAGACCTGTGAAAGCCACCGATGAAAACGACCGCGATACTCGCGATCGCTCTCATAGTCACCTTCGACCATCCAGTCCTCGACCGGCCGTCTGTTTATGTCGATGACCACGCCGTCAAACTCACCGCAACATAATGCCCAAAACTGTGCCACACCTTTCGGGTACACGAGCGTAACGTCCAGAACGCAGTCGAACGTGCTACCCATCGACGTGATTGCAAGGGCGATACCGCCGGCCCGAGGTGGTAACAAATTTTCGAAACGGGAATTTCGCCGGGCCTTTTTTTCCGGTGTGAACCGCGTACCTTCGACGAAATTGAATACCGCCGTTGGTATATGGCGGAACTTACTGCAGGCTTGTCGCGTAGCTTCAAAATCCTTGCCCTTTTTGTCCGGGTGCTTTGCAAGATACGACTTGGAGTAGCGTTTCATGAATGGCATATCCATGGCCCACCAGGCCAGCCCAAGAAACGGAAACCAGATGAGTTCCTGTTTAATGAAGAATTTTAGAAAGGGAATGCGTCTGTTCAGTACAACCTGGAGCACGATGATGTCCACCCAGGTCTGGTGGTTGGCCATCACGAGGTACCAGTGCTTCTTACTCAGGCCTTCGGTGCCACGAACATCCAGCCGAGCCGAGTCTTTCATGCCGAAAATAATGGCATTTCCACCAACCCAGTATTCGCCGAAGAGCATGATCCAGCGGCTCAACAAGCCACGAACGGACGGGATCGGCATGGCGAGCTTGAGAATGGCCAGCACGAGAATGGGAATGAACCAGAATATCGTGTTCACAGTGCATGCTGAGAATGTGGCCACGCCTCGCAGGTTTCTTAGTGTTTTTTTAAGCAATAGCCCGTTTCTTGGCGGTGTATGCTGGACATTCTAGCCCGAATTCGGCGTGATAGGCGCAGCCCGGCCAGCGCCATCGCCATCCTTGCTGAGGCCCTGTCCATGAAGTACTGTAGCCTGTTCAATTTCCCGGATACTGCAAGACACAAGGGCAACGCAGCATGATTACTCTCACGATCAATGGCGACCGCCACGACATCGACGTAGACCCCTCGACGCCACTCCTCTGGGTAATCAGGGAGAACATTGGCCTGACCGGCACGAAATTCGGCTGCGGCATCGCTCAGTGCGGCGCCTGCACGGTCCATCTGAACGGGTCGCCGATTCGATCTTGCGTAACTCCTGTCCAGGCTGCGGCAAGCCAGAACATCACGACCATCGAAGGCATAGGCAGCAACGAAGCCGGGCTGCATGCGGTTCAACAGGCATGGATTGACGCGCAGGTGCCGCAGTGCGGCTATTGCCAGTCGGGTCAGATAATGTCTGCCGTCGCTCTGCTTGCAAAGAACCAGTCGCCAAATGATGAGGACATCGATCGCGCAATGAGCGGAAATGTTTGTCGTTGTGGCACCTACCCTCGTATCCGCACGGGCATCAAGCGCGCGGCCGCAATGCTTGCCGAAACATCAGTATCCGAGGAGCAGTCGAATGGGTAAGTGGACCAGACGCGCATTCGTTACGGCTGCTGTTCTTGCCGGCGGAACACTGGCTGTCGGCATTGCCGTACGTCCCGGCGATCGTCGCTCCAGAGCCGCTGGCCTTGTCACTCGCGAGGAGGAGACACTGCTTAATGTCTGGGTGAAAATTTCGCCGGATAACACGATTACCGCTATCGTTCCTCACGCCGATATGGGTCAGGGCGTGCATACGACGCTCGCGATGATGCTTGCTGACGAGATGGATGCGGACTGGTCGAATGTTCAAATGCTCGAGGCTCCGGCTCATGAGGAGTACGCGAACTACGCCCTTGCCAGAGGATATGCGCTCGGCGACAAGGACTTTCCGTCGTTTCTGATCGATTCGGTCGACGGCTTTTTCCTCAAAGCAACACAATTCATGGGCCTGCAGATCACCGGCGGCAGTACGTCTGTCAGGACGACCGGCATGATCGCAATGCGAGTCGCAGGTGCGGCGACCAGATCCATCTTGAAACAGGCCGCTGCGGATGCCTGGGTGGTTCCGGTTGAGGAACTGGAAACACGAAACAGCCATGTCTACCACGGAGCAAGTGATCGCTCTGCGACATACGCAAGTTTCGCAGCCCGGGCCGCGGAACTCTCCGTACCACCCGTTCCTATGCTCAAGTCAGAAAGTGAATTCACGATCATGGGCACCGATCTGCAACGCCTGGACATACCCGCAAAAGTCGATGGCACGGCAAGATTCGGAATCGATGCAGTTCTTCCCAGCATGAAGTATGCGGCCGTCAGAGCTGCAGAAGTTTTCGGTGACACCGTCAAGTCGATCGATTCGGCGTCCGTACAGGACATGACGGGCGTCAGGAAAGTCATCAACCTCGACGACGCTGCCGCCGTCGTTGCCGACGGATACTGGCAGGCCAGACAAGCGCTTGACAAACTCTCCATTGAATTTGAGTCGGGTGGCAACCGCGATGTCGAACAAAGTGACATCTATAGTCAGTTCAGGGCCGATATGGATCGTGCCATCGCGAATGGCGAGCGGCAAATCGATTTCAAATCCGGCGACGCCGAGTCTGCACTGAGCGGATCCAGCAAGATTGTCGAAGCCGAATATCACGTACCCTATCTGGCCCACGCAACGATGGAGCCGATGAACTGCACAGCGTGGGTTCACGACGGGCAATGCGAACTGTGGACCGGAACCCAGAACCCGCTGGACTTCGCCAGGAAGGCAGCCGAGGCGATCGACACGGAACCTGAAAATGTCACCCTCCACAACCAGCTACTTGGCGGCGGCTTCGGCCGGCGAGCGTTTCCCGACTACACGATCCAGGCAGCGCGCATAGCATCGCAGGTCCCCTATCCGGTCAAGTTGATCTGGTCGCGCGAAGAGGACATGCGCCACGACCATTATCGTGACGCCAATATCAGCCGATTCAAAGCCGGTCTTGACGAGGCCAACAATCCGACTGCATGGACGAATCAATACGTCGAGAAACACGATCCGGCGGAAGCCCCGCATATTCCCTATGGCATTGACAACCAGTTGATTCATTTCGCCGAAAGCAAGACGCACGTGCCCTGGGGATTCTGGAGAAGCGTCGATCATTCCTTACACGGTTTTTTCACAGAGTCATTCATGGACGAGCTCGCCATTGCTGCAGGCAAGGATCCCTACCAGTTTCGGCATGACTTGCTCGCCGATACGCCACGGTTCCAGGCAGTCCTCGATCTTGCCGCAAAGAAAGCGGGCTGGGGCGCGACTCTGCCTCAGAACTGGGGCAGAGGCATTGCCATACAACGTTCGTTCGGATCCATCGTAGCCCAGGTCGTCGACGTCGAGATCCAGGACGGAAAACCACGAGCCCGTCGCGTCGTCTGTGCTGTCGATGCGGGCTACGCCTTTCACCCGGACGGCATGCGAGCGCAAATGGAAAGCGGAATCATTTACGGACTGACCGCCGCGCTCTACGGTGAAATCTCTATACATCGCGGCGCGGTTGCCCAGAGCAATTTCCACGATTACCAGATGCTGAGAATGAATGAGACGCCGGATATCGAGACCCACATCATCAACAGCGGTGCGTCAATTGGTGGTGCCGGCGAGCCCGGTACCCCCGCAATCGCCCCGGCGTTGGCTAACGCCATCTACGACGCGATCGGTATTCGCATCCGCGAGCTGCCAATCAAGAATCACGATTTGAGAACCGATGACCTGGAGTCGAAGGACGTCGCCTGACAGCTGCAATAAAAAAGGGGTCAGAGCCCTTTTTTTGACTAATCGGTTCGCTCAGTCACCTCCAGCAGGTGATATCCGAACTGTGTCTTCACGGGCCCCTGAACCGTATTGACGTCCGCGCTAAACACTACTTCGTCAAACTCCTTGACCATCATGCCGGGCCCGAACTGTCCAAGATCCCCGCCTTGTTGCCCTGACGGGCACGAAGAATGCTGTCTGGCCAGATCCGCAAAATCAGCGCCCCCGTCAATCTGGTTCTTGATTTCCTGACATTGCTCTTCCGTATCTACCAATATGTGACGTGCCGATGCTGTGGACATTTCTAGCGCTCCCGGTGCTGGTGAATTTGCGGGCATTATCCTGAAT
>Ga0255053_10000063_pt1 | contig 47639 bp, 49 predicted proteins | sample JV7_2_22_MG_FD_188635 | JGI IMG/M metagenome (GOLD analysis project Ga0255053, IMG submission 188635) | Seawater microbial communities from Jervis Inlet, British Columbia, Canada - JV7_2_22 | ecosystem: Environmental > Aquatic > Marine > Inlet | place: Canada: British Columbia | collected... | reverse complement strand
CCCCACTGGGCACTTCCCGCGGATAACGACCCTGAGATGGCGGGGCGCACCCGCGACCGGGTCTTTGAAGAGCTACGTGAGTCGGGTGCAACCTTCGTCGCCGGTCACTATCCGATGCCCGGCGTCGGCAAGATCATCACCGACGACACCGTCAGGGTCTATCAGCCAGGATCCGCAGCGGTCGTCGATTAGTGGCCACCAAGCTCGGCGCTCGATTCGACAGGCTGTCAATCGCCGCCGGGGTCTCCAACATCGGCGATGGGGTCACCGGTGCAGCATTCCCGCTGCTTGTTGCTTCGCTGACCCGTGATCCGCTTCTGGTGGCGGCCGCAACGCTGATCGGTCGGCTTCCCTGGCTTCTCTTTGCGTTGATCTCGGGGGCGCTGGTGGACCGGATGGATCGGAAGCGGGTCATGGTCATCACCAATGTTCTCCGGGCACTTGGCATCGGGCTGATGGCATGGGGCGTGGCCACGGACCGGATCGAGTTGTTCGCGATCTATGTGGTCGCCTTCGGACTCGGTGTCGCAGAGACCTTCTTTGACACTTCGGCGGAAGCGTTGGTGCCCCGTCTCGTAGATGTCGATGACTTGCCTCCGGCCAACGGAAGGCTCCAGGCACTGGAGTGGGTGGGAAGCGCCTTTGCGGGTCCACCACTGGGGGCCTTGCTGTTTGCGGTATTCGCCGCTCTGCCCTTCTTCGTAGATGCGGCGTCATTCGCTATCGCGGCGTTCTTCATCCTCCTGATACCGGGGTCCTATCGAAGCGAGCGTGTCATCGATACGTCGGTGCGAGAGGACATCGCCGCTGGGCTGAAGTGGCTCTGGAATCAACGGGTGGTGCGAACCCTTGCCTTGATGGCTGGAGTCACCAACCTCTTCACATTCGGGATCATCGCCGTCTTCGTTCTCTACGCGCAAGACATTCTTGGTGTCTCCGATGTCGGGTATGGCGTGCTCCTGGCGACGCTCGGTGTCGGCGGTCTCCTCGGAGCTGTTATCGGGCCCCGACTTGTCCTCTCCGTGGGCTCGGGCAACACGATTCGGCTCACACTTGTCGCTCAGATCGTCCTTACAGCTCTCTTTGGTTTCACCAGCAACGTCTATGTGGTTGGAGCACTTCTGCTTCTCTATGGGCTCCTGATCACTGCCTGGAACATCGTGGCTGTCTCTCTCCGTCAGGGTCTGACACCGGATGAGATTCGAGGAAGGGTCGCCGGGGCGTCACGTTTGCTGGCATGGGGAGCGCAGCCACTCGGAGCCCTTTTAGGGGGCCTGGTTGCATCGGCATTTGGTCTGCGGGCGCCCTTCTTCGTCGCGTCGATTGCTTTCGTCATCGCCACCGCCCTCGTCTGGTCAATCATCAGCAATGAGACGATTGAGGACGCCAGGGCACAGACCCCGGTGGGTTGACTCGATTGGTAGGGGGTTGACATACCCATCCAGGCCTCGTAATTTCCCTCCTTGTTCGGTCGATCGACCGAATCCGTTTTCGAGGAGATGGACATTGGCTCAGGGAGACACGGCAACCCGGATTCTCACGGCGGCGCGGACCTGTCTGCTCAGAGATGGTTACGCCGCGATGTCGACCCGGAAGGTGGCCGAGGAAGCGAGAGTCCCTCTCTCGCAGATCCATTACCACTACGGCTCCAGGGACGACCTGATCCTCAGCCTCCTGCGGGCGGATAACGAACGTCTGTTGGAGAGACAAGGAGCATTGTTTTCCAGCGATATCCCGCTTTCGGAGCAGTGGAGCATCGCCTGCGACTATCTCGACGAAGACGTCGAGTCCGGCTACGTCCGCGTGCTTCAGGAGATGATGGCGGCCGGGTGGTCTTCGGACCTGGTGGGCAAAGAGATGCGTCAGATGCTGGAAGGCTGGAACGGGGTCCTTTACGACGTGGCCGAGCGCGCCCGGTCTAGAGGCACATCGCTTGGTGTCTTCACGTCTGAGGAAGTCGCAGCGCTGGTGTCGAGCGCTTTTCTCGGAGCGGAGTCGATGCTTCTCCTTGGTATGGAGTCGGATGGGCTACCGCTACGCCGGGCCCTGCGAAAGGTTGGAGAACTGATCGCGCATGTTGATGGGGGAGGAAGCGAGTGAGAGCTGGCTATCCCGATCGCGATGGATACGTCGAGCGAAACGGGGCGAGGATCTACTTCGAGGTCTACGACAACGATGGTCCCACGGTGTTGCTGGCCCAGACCTGGCAGACCACGCACTCCCGTCATTGGAAGTTCCAGATCCCATACCTGGCCAGGCACTTTCGAGTGGTCACATACGATCCGGTAGGGAACGGAAACTCGGATCGTTCCATCGACCCTGGTCGATACAGCCTCGCAGAGATCCTCGAAGACGCCATCGCCGTCCTCGATGTCACCGAGACCGAGAACTGTGTTGCAGCCGGCATGTCCTATGGCGGCGGGATCGTCACCATGCTCGGAGCCCTACACCCGGATCGCATAGATGGTGTAGTCGCGATTGCCGCGTCCCATGCATGGGGAGTACCGACCCCCGGACGGGAGGGAATTGCGCAGCGAATGTTCGAGCCTGTTGAGGATCCGGAGGGCTGGGACAAATACAACGTCCATCACTGGCGTAGTGACTGGCGGGACTTCGTCGAGTTCTTCTTCGACCAGTGTTATTCGGATCCTCACTCCACGAAGGGGTGGGATGACATCGTCGGCTGGGCGATGGAGACGACCGGTGAGGTGATCGCGGCCGAAGCCAGCCAGCCATCCTCCTTCGAACTCGACGAGATGGAACAAGCGGTGCGAGCCATGGATATGCCTGTTTTGATCATCCATGGCACCGGTGACCGCATCGTCAACTATGAGAGTTCCCTCGTCCTCGAGAAGATGATCCCTGATGCCGAACTGCTGACACTCGAAGAGGCAGGGCACATACCTATAGGTCGCTATCCGGTCAGGGTCAACCATGCGATCAAAGGCTTTGTCGATCGCATCTATGGCGGGCCGCGTCACGGAGCGGAGTGGCACGTTGGAGCCGGGCGAAGCAAGAAGGTGTTGTACATCTCATCGCCGATCGGACTGGGACATGCCCGGCGCGACGTGGCGATTGCCGACGAGATCCGGAAAATTCACCCCGATCTCCAGATCGAGTGGCTGGCCCAAGATCCGGTGACCCGGGTCCTTGACGCCAAGGGTGAATCGATCCATCCCGCATCACGATTGATGGCCAATGAGTCGGCCCACATCGAGAGCGAGTCTGGAGAACACGATCTGGCGGTGTTTCAGGCCCTTCGCGAAATGGACGAGATCCTGGTCGCCAACTTCATGCTCATAGATGAGGTGATTGAGGATGGTCAATACGACCTGGTCATCGGTGACGAGTCATGGGAGGTGGACTATCACCTTCATGAGAACCCAACTCTGAAGAAGACGTCCTACGCGTGGATGACCGACTTCGTGGGATATGTGCCGATGCCCTCCCGGGGGGAAAGGGAGGCCTTTGTCGCGGCTGACTACAACGCCGAGATGATCGAGCAAATCGCGCGGTACAAGCGAATCAGGGACAAGGCAATCTTTGTTGGAAGTCCCGAGGACATCATTCCCGGCACATTTGGCCCGGACCTTCCGGTCATACGGGATTGGACCGAGGCCAACTATGACTTCGCCGGCTATGTGACAGGCTTCGATCCGGCAGATCTTGGTGACAGGGACCAGCTCCGCGAGGAACTTGGCTTTCGACCAGACGAGAAAGTGTGCGTGGTGTCCGTTGGAGGCTCCGGTGTCGGCGGCGATCTGCTCCGCCGGGTCGTCGAGGCCTACCCCGCCGCGAGTAACGCGGTCTCCGACTTGAGGTTGATCGTCGTAACCGGACCCCGGATCGATCCCGCGACATTGCCGGCAACTGAAGGTGTTGAGTACCGGGAGTACGTCGATCGGCTTTACCGGCATTTCGCTGCGGCCGACCTTGCCATAGTGCAGGGTGGTCTGACGACGACCATGGAGTTGACGGCGTCGAAGGTCCCCTTTATCTACGTCCCGCTTCGCAATCATTTCGAGCAGAACTTCCATGTGAGGGCACGGCTAGATCGCTACCGCGCCGGACGCCATATGGACTATGAGGACGTCCTTCCCGATAACCTCGCTCTGGCCATCTCCGAGGGAATGGGCAGTGATGTCGATTACCTGGACGTGGAGACGGATGGTGCAGCCCGGGCGGCGGCAATGATCGCCGAACTCGTTTAGGGGCGGCCGCAGGACACTCGGGATGCCCTACCCCATTGATGGAATTTGAGTCCCACTTTCTTGGTTTGCTTACACGAGTCGATGGATACCGCGAAACCGCTTCTGGCTTCTCGTTTCTCGAAGGTGAAACACCCCTCATCGACCTCAAACAAGCGAGCGATTGACCGGGAACCAAGAGACGACGGTCTGCGTCCAACAAATAGAGCAAATAGGGGGTTCACAAAGCCCCCGTCTTGTGTCATAGTTGGACGCTCTGGGAGTCTGCCTTCCCAGTTCGCCCAATTGGGCTCCAGGAGGACCTTGATTTAGATGGCTGCCACTGAAACGCGTACGGAAAAAACCGCCAAGCCCCGCCCACGGCTTCATTCGAAGCTGACAGATGAGCGCGGTCGGCTCACGACAGACCTTGTCTCGCAATATCTCACCGCAATCGGTGAGTACGACCTGCTGACCGCCGAGCAAGAAGTCGAGCTCGCCCAGAAGATCGAGACCGGCGAAGAAGCCGCCGAGAAGCTCGAGAACGGGGAGCACACCAGCAAGAGGGAAGAGATGGAGCTTCGCCGGCTGGCCCGTCGTGGTGCGCAGGCGAAGGACGATTTCCTCACTGCCAACCTGCGTCTTGTTGTCGCCAACGCCCGTCGTTACGCGAACACCTCAGGGATTGACTTCCTCGACCTGATTCAGGAGGGCAACCTCGGTCTGATTCGGGCCGTCGAGAAGTTCGACTGGCGCAAGGGCTTCAAGTTCTCCACCTACGCAACATGGTGGATCCGTCAGGCGATCACCCGCGCCATCGCAGACAAGTCACGCACAGTCCGCATCCCGGTGCACCTCCACGACACACTCGCAGCAGTACGTGCCGCCCAGGCTTCGCTGAAGGCTGAGCTCGGTCGGGACCCCCGTCCTGAGGAGATTGCTGAAGAGGCCGGTGTCACCGCCGACAAGGTCGAACTGGCTCTGAGTGTCGCCGACACTGTTTCCCTCGAGCAGCCGATCGGCGAGGACGGTGCCCAGCTCGGCGACTTCATCGAGGATGAGGACGCTGCCGATCCGGTACAGATGACCGAGGAGATGGACGTGGCCAATTCGCTGCGAATCTCCATCGAGCGTCTTCCCGAACGGGAGGGCCGGATCCTTGCGCTTCGCTACGGCTTCTACGACGGTGTTCCCCGGACACTCGAGGAGATTGGCGACGAGTTCAACCTGACTCGTGAGCGCATCCGCCAACTGGAGAAGCTGGCGCTGTGCCGTCTCCGTCATCCTTCGTTCGGTATTCGCGAGGCCGATCTGGTCTAACCAGCCCCGGCTCTCTAGTGTGAGCCGCCATGAACCTTGGTGATCTTGTGGGCAGCGGCCCTCATTTGTGTGGCCCTGACACCTCAATCCTCGAGGCGTCGCTCGCCATGGAGGAGTCCGATCTCGGCTCTCTAGCCGTGGTCGATGGCCGTGATCTGATCGGTCTGGTAACAGAACGCGATCTCAGACGCACACTTGCCGGTCGCATTGATCCTGAGCAGACGACCGTGTCTGAGATCATGAGCAAGGATCCGGACACCTTCGGCCCCGATCTCGATGTTTGGGACGCAGCAGCCTGGATCGCCGGCTCCGGCTATCGACATCTTCCGGTAGTGGATGATTCCGGAGATCTCCTCGGAGTTGTGTCGGTGCGCGACCTGCTCAGGTCACTGGTCGACACGATCTAGCCGTTAATTCGACCGGGTTACTCGTTACGAGTTCATACAGTTGCCTGTGCCGGGCTCGGTTCTGCCATGGCTTGACTTAAACCACACTTGAAGTTGTAGATTTCGGAACTCATATGTCCACCGACAATTTGACCCCCTGGTCTGTGCTGCGCGACGGCGTGCGCTTGATAGCCCGCTTCGTGCGGGTTCACCCCGCCGCCTTCACAATCGCTGTCCTTGGCGCCGCCGTCTATGCCGGAGCAATCCTCGGCTCTTCGGTGGTTATGGGCTGGGTGACCGACGTCGTGATAATTCCGGTTCTCGACGAGGGTGCGTCCTATGAGGGGCTCCTCGTCACCGCTGGGGCGCTCATCCTGGGTGTTGCCACGGTCAAGGCTGTTGGGATTGTCGTTCGGAGAACGGCAGCCGGCTGGCTCACGTTCAAGACACGTCAGGACGTGCGAAACGAGCTCCTGAGTCACCAGTTGGCTCTGAAGATGTCGTGGTTCAGTCGCCAGAACATCGGGGACCTCCTCGCTGTTGCCGATTCCGATGTCGATCGGGGCACTGACGTTCTCTCGCCGCTTCCTTACGGGACCGGCGTCTCGCTGTTGCTGGTAGGCGCGATTGCAATGATCTTTGCCATCGATCCCTGGCTCGGGCTTGGTGCGTTGGTCGGCCTCGTCATCGTCATCGCAATCGATATCCGGGGCAGTTGGATCACGTATGTGATGTGGGAAGAAGTGCAGAAGAGCAGGGGAAGAGTCTCAGCTGCAGCGCACGAGAGCTTCGACGGGGCTCTTACCGTGAAGGCCCTTGGACGCGAGACGTACGTCTCGCGTCACTTTCGGGTGGTGTCGGACGGCCTCCGCGATCGACTCATTCAGATCAACTCCACCTGGACCAACTACCAGGTGGTCATCCGCGCCTTGCCCCAAGCCCTCATCATCATTCTCGTGGCGGCAGGCGCTGCGAGGGTTGCGATCGGCGACCTGACCGCCGGAAACGTCATTACTGTCGCCTACCTTCTCGCCCTGCTTGCCTTTCCGATTCAGCTTGTTGGCTTCGTTCTCTGGGACATTGCAGGCAGTCGCGCCGGCTGGCAGCGAGTGCAGGCTGTATTCGACGCCGACGAGTACATGGAATATGGCGAGCAGTTCGCTTCGGAGGCACCCGGGCCTGCTCCGGTGAGTGGAGGATCGGTTGGCTTTGCCTACGACGAGGAACCGATCCTCCAAGATCTGCACCTCGATCTCGAAGCGGGCACCACAGTGGCTGTCGTTGGAGCGACAGCGTCGGGTAAGTCAACTCTGGCCCTTCTGCTGGCGAGGTTGTGGGACCCCGGTACGGGCGACATCGCCCTTGATGGTCGCGATCTCCGTTCTTTCGCTTCGTCGGAGCTCCCCAAGGAGGTCTCGTATGTGTCACAGGACGCCTTCTTGTTCGACGACACGGTGCGAGGGAACATCACACTCGGAGCCGAGTTCTCCGAAGATGAGATCGCACACGCGGTGCGGTTTGCCGGAGCGAAATCGTTTGTCAGCGACCTGCCGAACGGCCTGGACACCCAGCTAGGCGAGCGTGGCACAACACTGTCGGGTGGTCAGCGCCAGCGCATCGCCCTGGCCCGGGCGCTCATCCGTAAGCCGAGGCTGCTGATACTCGACGACGCCACCTCGGCGGTCGACCCCTCCGTGGAGGCTGAGATCCTGCGAAGTCTCAAAGGGGCCGCCCTCCCTTCGACGGTCGTTGTTGTTGCCTATCGCCCCGCCACGATCCGCCTCGCTGACGAGGTCGTCTTTGTTGATCAAAAGAAGGTCATGGGACACGGACGTCACGAGGAGCTTCTCAACTCGAGTCCCGGGTACGTGCGTCTCGTTCAGGCATACGAGGAGGACGCACTCCGTCTTTCCCAGGAGGCCTCATGAGTGAGTCAACAGGAGCAGTGATTCGGCGAGCACTGTCGATAGCCCCTGCATTGCGCAAGGGTCTTCGTCTCACTCTCATTCTTGCGATGATCGGCCAGGCGATAACGGTCGTCACACCAATCCTCATCCAGAAGGTGATCGACGATGAGGTTTTGGCCCCCGAGGGTGTGGACATGGTGAATGTCTTGCGTCTTGCCAGTGTGGCGATGGTTGCTCTGATACTTGGTGTGGTCGTGGGGCGGATGGCGCTGATCCGGTTGGTGCAAAGCTCATCCAACGGTCTGTCCGATCTGCGGACGATGACGTTTGAGCACATCCTGAAGCGATCGGTGCTTCACGTGGAGTCTGAGCGACGCGGTGACCTCGTCTCACGGGTTACCTCTGATGTGACCACTATCCAGGAGTTCATGGAGTGGGGCGGGGTCGGTCTTGTGGTTTCATCGAGTCAGGTGCTTCTCGCGACCGTTGTCATGTTCTTCTATGAGTGGCGACTCGCCCTGATCTCCATCGTTGGGGTGTTCCTCTATCTGATTCTGATGAGGTTCATTCAGGGCATGCTGCGCGACCGCTACGACCAGGTGCGGGTTGAGGTCGGGCGCTCGCTGGGGGTCCTGTCCGAGTCGATCTCCGCGCTGCCGGTGGTTCGCGCGTACGGGATCGAAGACCCCACCACCGAGAAAGTAGGTGAAGCGCTGGACCGGAGATTCCGCAAGGAGTTCGTGGCCGCACGTTTCGGAAATGTCCTTTTCTCCTCTGCTGAGATCTTTGCCGGACTGCTCACCGCGACGATCGTGATCGCCGGGGTGCTCATAGGTGTCAATCAGGGGCTATCTGCTGGAACGCTCGTCGCCTTCCTTTTTCTTTCGTATCTGTTGATAGAGCCCCTTCAAATGGTTGTCGAGACCCTGGAGTTCTCCCAGAGTGCCGCTTCCGGGCTGCGCCGCGTGCTGAAGGTTCTCGACAGCGAGGTCGAGGTGGCAGAAGCCGAAGAGCCCGAGCACCTCCGCGACGGCGGCCTCAGCGCCAGGTTCGACGGTGTCGATTACTCGTACCCGAAAGGCCCACCTGTGTTGTCCGGGGTTACGGTCGATATCGCGGTGGGCTCTCGGGTGGCCGTCGTCGGTGAGACCGGATCGGGGAAGACCACCTTCGCCAAGCTTCTGGTTCGGCTGCTTGATCCTTCCGGGGGCACGATCGTGATAGGTGGGGTTCCGGCAGCCAATATCAGTCTCTCCGAGTTGAGGGCTCGGGTCGCGTTCGTGCCACAGGAGGGCTTCCTCTTCGATGACACAATCGCGGGCAATGTTCGATATGGCCGGCCGGAAGCCAGTGACGCCGAGGTCTGGTCGGCGTTTCACGAGTTGGCCCTCGGTGAGTGGATCTCGGGTCTGCCCAAAGCCCTGGACACCGAAGTGGGAGAGCGTGGCGACAGCCTGTCCGCCGGAGAACGTCAGTTGGTTGCGCTGGTGCGGGCCTGGATCGCCTCACCCGATCTGCTGGTTCTCGACGAGGCCACTTCCGCGGTCGACCCGGCGCTTGATGTCTCGTTGCGAAGGGCCATGGAGCGCTTGATCGAAGGCCGGACCTCGGTCACGATCGCCCATCGTCTGGCAACGGCGGAGAGTGCCGATGAGGTGCTTGTCTTCGATGGTGGTCGTCTTGTCGAGCGAGGAAACCACAGGACGCTTCTTGCTCTCGGTGGTGTATACGCCGATTTGCACGCCGATTGGGCCGCGGGAACCAAGTCCGTTTAGACCTTCGGTGGCTTCACATAGCTTGCGGTTGTGTACTTCCCGTTTTCGACGCCGACTTCCCAAATCGAACCCGTGGAGCAATAGAACCTGGAGTTGAGAGTCAATCCAAGCCACATAAGCCTGTTGATCGCCGCCGCGATGACATCGCCATGGGAGCACAAGACTGCGTTCGCTCCGACAACGTCGTGGATCAGGTCGTAGGTCGCATCGATGTCAGGATCCTCGGCGAGGGCTTCGTGGGTTTCCACCTTGGCACCGATCGCCTTGGCGAGGGGTTTAACGGTTTGGATGCATCTTTCGTAGGGACTCGAGATGATGCGTTCGATTCCAGCCGATGCGAGTCTCTCGGCGATGGCCTGGCTCTGGCGCTTCCCCTTCTTTGTGAGCGGTCGCTCCAGATCGTTCCCCTTCCACTTGGTCCGATCTCCCGCTGCTGCGTGTCGCAGGAGTCTCAGTGTTCCGGTCTGGGAGAGCTTCTTCAGGTCGAAGTCTTTGACGAGATGCCGGTCGCGCTCGTAGTCGAGCATTTCGACGGCCCTCTTACGCGAGACCCACTTGACCTCATCGACCTCCGAATTCTTCTTGAAGCGGCGGCTGTCGGGGAGAGGCCGCATCACGAACCAGTCGACTTCTTTGATTCCCTTCCCGATCCGATAGCGGGTGGTTTCGAGCGGAACGACTATTCGACAATGCTGGCCGGTCTCCTCGAAGACTTCGCGGACAGCCGTCTCCTCGAAGGTTTCACCCTTGTCTACCTTGCCCTTCGGGAGAGACCAGTCGTCGTATCGGGGTCGGTGCTCCACCAGAACCCGGACCCGGTTCTTTGGCGTCGTGCGTATGACCAGACCGCCTGCCGCTTGAATCGTCTTCGTCACCGGCGGCAGGTTAGAAGGAGTGGCGTCGTTACGGCTTCTTCTTGGACAGAGACTCGATCGTCGCGTGGGTCTGGACCAGTGGCGTGGCCAGCGACTCGTCGGAAGCTGTTAGATCGATCGTCACCGCCGCGCACGTCGCGCATACCCGTCTCTCGATGCCGGCACCTATGTATTGGGATACTCCGTAGTCGTGGAGCCCCTTCTTGCAGTCGTTCATGCGCTGCTTCTGGGACTTGGCGTTAGGGCGGACGTGGCTCATGGCGCTCCCAGAGACTAGAAGCAGGTCGCGAAAGTCAAAGGATTTCTATCAGACCCAATATCCAGCTCACGGCTTCGTCGCCTGTGTCAACCAGGTGGACGTCGCCGGTGCCGGCTCCAATGTTCTCAACAAGGCTCTTTGCAACGTCCTTCCAGCCATCACCGACGGCTGCACAAGGCATTGGCCTGGCTCCGGCCCGTCGCAGAATATGGTTGGTGTTCCATGAAATGAGCAACTCGGTAGCGGTGCCGATAGAGCCAGGCAGAGCGATGACGCCCGCCGAACGATCCATCATGACTCCGATCCGGCCGGTCAATGTTGTGGCTTCGATAGTCTCAATCACGTAGCGATTGGCACTCGCACGTGTCGTGAAGAGCTCCGGAGCGGTTACTCCGACAACGTGGCCGCCGGCTTCGGCGGCTCCCTGAGACACCGCTTCCATCGTGCCGCCATATCCCCCGGTCACGACGGCGACGTTCTGGCTGGCGAGTCGGCTCCCTACTTCGAGGGCCTCGATCCACTCGGGGCTCCCCGGAACGGTCTGTGACGAGCCGAAGACCGAAACTGCGGTTGGTGATGTCAACCGCTCAGTGCCTCGTGTATCCCGGCGACTACCCGGTCTGCGTCGATCAGGGCATGCCTCTCGATGGCGAACTGGGGCCAGGGAACGTCGAAGCCGGCCACCCTGACGATGGGGCCTTCGAGGTCATACATCCCCTTCTCCGCCACAACGGCGGCGACCTCTGCTGCGACTCCGGCTGAGCTCTGGGGCTCCTGGACCAGAAGCAGACGCCCGGTCTTGGCGACGGATGAGAGCACGGTCTCCCTGTCCCAGGGGAAGAGGGTTCTCAGGTCGATCACCTCGACCGAGGCACTCACACGCTCGGCTGCCTCGAGGGCGACCGGAACCATGCCTCCATAAGTCACCAGCGTGAGGTCGCTCCCTTCGGTGCGGATCCTGGCCCTTCCGATCGGCAGCGTGTAGTGCTCTGTCGGCACGTTTTCCCGCCCGGCCCGGTACAACACCTTGGGCTCGAGGAAGATCACCGGATCTTCGCTTTCGATGGCCGCGGCGAGCAGACCCCTGGCGTCGGTTGGCGTCGATGGGCAGACCACGACGAGGCCGGGAGCGTGAACGAAGTAGGCCTCCGGTGAGTCACAGTGATGTTCGTGGGCTGCGATTCCGGCTCCGTTGGGCATCCGCACTACGACGGGCACCGGATTGTGCCCCCTGGTCCGGTATCGGAACCGGCCCAGGTGGCTCACGATCTGGTCGAAGGCGGGATAGACGAACCCCTCGAACTGGATTTCGGCTACCGGACGTGCTCCGTTGAGAGCCATTCCCACTGCGGTGCCGACGATCCCGGACTCGTTGAGTGGCGTGTCGATGACTCGCTTCTCTCCGTATTCGGAGAGAAGCCCTTCGGTGATCCTGAACACGCCTCCGCTGAGGGCAACGTCCTCGCCGAGGACGATCACGTTCGGGTCGCGATCCATAGCCTGATCCAGCGTCCGGTTGATCGCTTCTGCCATGTTCCACGACTCGGTCGGGCCGTCGGGAAGTTCGTCGTGGCCAACATGCCAGATCTCGTCGTCATTGAAGACAGTCGGCTCCTCGCCGTGGGACGTCTCCATCGCATTGAGTTGGTCCACAACGTGGCCCGGGATGCGGTGAAAACCCTGACGGACGGCGTCGTCGCGTCCCGGTAGCGGCTCTGCTTCGATCGAGTTGATCGCTGCGTCGACCTGAGCCGAGATCTCGGCGGTCACCTGCTCGCCAACATTGTCGTCCCACTCGCCACGATGCTCGAGAAAGCGGCGGAGCCTTTCGATGGGGTCTCTCCGTCGCCAGGCCACCTCTTCTTCCCGGGAGCGGTAGAGAGTGGGGTCATCGGCCGTTGCATGAGGGCCATATCGATAGGTCATGGCCTCGATCAGGGTTGGCCCTCTGCCCTGTCTGGCACGTTTCGCCGCAAGTCTGGTGGTGAGATACATCGCGATCGGGTCCATGCCATCGACACGCAGTCCCTCGAAGCCGTACGCCTCCGCTTTCTGGGCAATGGTCTCCGCGGCCGTCTGCTTTTCGTAGGGAACCGTTATCGCGTAGAGGTTGTTGGAGCAGATGAACACGGTCGGGGTCTTCCACACGCCGGCGAAGTTCATGCCGGAGTGGAAGTCGGACTCCGACGTAGCACCATCGCCGAAGTACACAGCGGTGACAGTTTCTTCGCCCCGGATCTTGCTCATGTATGAATGGCCGACTGCATGAGGTAGTTGGGTGGCAATTGGGACGGTGACGATTCCGCACCGGTACTTGTTGATGTCCCAGCCGGTGTTGGGGAGTCCCTTCCAGTATCCGAGCAGAAGCTCGAGGGGGAGCCCTCTGGTTATCTGGACGCCGTGCTCGCGGTACGAGGGAAAGACAAAGTCATCGGGTGCCAGGGCGAGAGCGGAGCCGATCTGAACCGCCTCCTGGCCCTCGAGCATGGCATAGGTCCCGAGCCGCCCCTGTCTTTGCAGAGCGAGCATTCGCCTGTCCAGTTCTCGGGCCAGAACCATGTTCCGGTACATGGTTTGATAAAGCTCGGGGTCGAGCTTGGGGTCATCGGCGACCAGCTTGCCGTTGGCATTGATGATGCGAAGGGAGAGATTCCTGGCTTCCTCCGGGGAGTGGAGGGGGATCAGAGCCTCCAGGCCCCTGCCAAGCCCACCTTTTCTCGTTGCCAACTTCGTGTGCTCCTTCGCCTTTTCGGCCCATACGCTAATTGGGCCTGAGCGGTGTCAAATCCGTTGTTTTGGTTAAATTCAACTCATGCCCACATTTCGACCGGATATCACGGCCATTGAGCCCTATGTGGCGGGCCGGTCCATCGAGGAGGTAGCCCTGGAGATAGGGGTTGATCCCGACGACATCATCAAGCTCGCTTCAAACGAGAGTCCCGACGGCCCGTTTCCCGGCGTGATCGAAGCCGGTATCGAAGCACTCAAGGAGTCTCACCGCTATCCAGACGACGCAGTCAGGAGCTTGACGGCCGGCGTTTCCGACTACGTCGACGTCCCGCCGGACCATCTCTGGTTCGGAAACGGGAGTGTGGCACTGCTTGGAAGCATTGCCCTGACCGCCGGCGGGCCCGGCACCAGTGCTGTCTACGGGTGGCCCAGCTTCGTTATGTACAGGATCATCAGCAGATGGTCGATGGCCGAACCGATCGAGGTGCCACTCGACGGAACATTCACGTTCGACCTCGACGCGATCAGGGTTGACATGCGAGATGACACGACTCTGGTGTATTTGTGCAATCCCAACAATCCGACTGGCACCGTGGTGGCCGGCGATGCGATCGAAGCCTTTGTCGAGTCGGTTCCGGAGTCGGTCATCGTTGTCATCGACGAGGCGTATTGCGAGTTCGTTGCGGACCGGACATACCGCACCGGGATACCCCTTGCCCTCGCCCGTCCCAATGTTGTGGTTTTGCGGACCTTCTCAAAGGTCTTTGGGCTGGCGGCTCATCGTCTCGGCTATGCCATTGCCCGGCCGGAGACTCTCACCGAACTGCGAAAGGCGCAGGCGCCGTTCAGCGTCGCCACGGTTTCTCAGGCGGTGGGCGTGGCATCACTTTCCCAGCCGGAGGAGCTGGATCGACGGGTGCGAGCCAATGCCTCTGGCAGGAGTTATCTGCTCAGTGTGGTGGCGGAGCGCGGGATCACTCACTCCCACAGCGAGGCCAACTTCGTCTTCATGAAGCTTGGTGACGACTCGGCCTCCGTGGCACGACTGTTCGAGAAGAAGGGTGTGATCATCCGCCCGATGACGGGAGGTTGGCAGCGGGTGAGTGTCGGCACCGAGGCCGAAAACCAACGTTTTGTGGCGGTGCTCGACGAGTTGGAGCCCGGTGCTCGAAGCGCATCGGGGTAGCCCGGCCTTGCGGTAACCTATCGGGCTGCTCACACACCGAGGATCGAGAGCCGGCCCCTGTTGCACGGCGAGAGAGGAATAACCAATGAAGGCGTTAGTCAATCTGCTGTCCGGAGCAGTTCGCAAGGCCCCGTGGGTAGTGATCATCGTCACGGTCTTGCTTTCGATGGCCATGGGAGCCGCCTCCAGCAGATTCGTGCCCGCCGAGGATCAGAACGAGTCGTTTGCGCCGGAAGCTGCCGAGTTGGAGGCGCAGGCCAAGATAAGCGAGCTCTTCGGCACCACCGCCAGTCGGCTGCAAGTGCTGATCGGCTCTTCGTCCGGTGATGTCGTCACCAGCGACGGCTACGCGGCAACGCTCGCCATCAAGGAGTCCGTGCAAGCCAGTGAGCTCAGCGAGTTCCTGCTGGACAGTCAAGAGAATCCTGCGATCGGAAGCTATCTCTCACCTGTTCACGGCGCGGTGGAACAGGGTGCGCCGGTGCCTACGACAGATGCCGAAGTCAAGGGCATCTTCTCGCAGTCTTACGGCCAGACGCCAGCACAAGACCAGGGATTCATCGACTTGCTGTTCCCCTCCGACGTGGACCCGGCGTCGGCGACCTCCGACCTCGGAATCCTCATCATTACCTACCAATCGGATGAAGACTTCGACATCGCGGCTGAGCGCGCCCTGATTGCTGCCGAGGCCGTGGCCGCCGCCGAGATTCCTAAGGGCATGTCGGCCGATCCTTTCAGCGGGGAGCTGATTTTCGCCGGTCAGGACGATTTCACCGCTGAGATCGGGCGACTATTCGCCTCCGCGGGGTTCATCATCGTCACTGTCCTCGCTGCGGTCTACCTGCTGCGGCCGCGGGGTGCTTTGCCCCGTGGTCTGATGATCATCGGGTTTGTTCTGTTGATCGCAGCGATCGTCTTGGTGACCTTGCCCTCTCTGGCGGCGATCTTCCCTGATGTGCTCCCCGAGGCGATTGCCGATTGGAATTCAGGGCCTGTGCTGCTCGTCGCGGCGGGAACGGTGGTTCTCGTCTTCGCCGTTTGGTCTTTTGCCTCCGGAAGGCTGCGACGCACGGTCGCAGACATCATGCTCACGATGGCGATCATCTTCTTCGCCATCTCCTGGATGCAGGGAGTCGGCTTCTTCATCTATGGCGAAATGGGCCCGATGACGCAGATTCTCCCCATCCTCTTGATCGGGCTCGGCGTCGACTATGCGATTCACCTCACATCGCGGTATCGGGAAGAGGTTTCGACAGGAACCTCGGTCGACGACTCGATCTCCAGAGCTACCAAGACCGTGGGCATCGCCCTCGCTCTCGCCACGGTTACGACATCCATCGGCTTCCTCACCAACATATTCAACGAGATCCCGGCACTCCGCGAGTTCGGTGTGCTCGCCGCCGTTGGGATCGTGGCATCGTTCTTGCTGGCTTTGACCTTCGTGCCCGCGGTTCGCGAGGTGCTCGACCGGTCCGCTGAGGGAGGCGGCCGGATCGACCGCGAGGCACTGGCCGGGAACACGTCTCGTGCCCTGCCCCGAATCATCGGGTCGACGTCGGTTCTTGCCCGCAGGTTTGCAGTGCCGGTTGTCATCGTCTCTCTGCTCCTCGGTGGAGCAGGAGCCTGGGCCACCTTTACCCAACTCGAGGCCAAGTTTGACTTCCTCGACTTCGTGCCTACCACGTCACCGATTCGTGCCACAGCAGTCACGCTCACTGAGCGCTTCGAGTTCCCCGAGACCACGAGTGTGCTCATCGACGGTGGAGACGTGGCAACTGCAGCGGCGTGGAATTCCATGGCTGCAAGCACTCAGGGTCTCGGAGAGGTCGACAACGTCGTGGTAGTCGGTGGATTCCCTGCGGCCCTGTCGCCGATCTCAGTGGTGAGCCAGTTGGCAAACCCGGACGCTCCCGGCTTCGACCCGGGGGTGGGCTCGGCAGCCCAAGAGGCCGGTTTGGGGCCGGATCTGACCGTTTCCCCAGACGGCGATGTGGCAGCGCTCTATGCCGCCGCATCCGCGGCCGCTCCCCAGCAAATGGCGGGTGTCGTCAGTCAGAACGGATCCGGCGACTACATCGCTGCACTCTTCGGCATCCAGACCCAGGCGGGTGCCGAGGGTGTCAGTCAATTGCGGACCGATCTCGATACTGCTTTTGAGCCGGTTGAGGCGGTTGAGCTCAACGCCGTTGGGACCTCTCAGGAGATCGTTGGCGACGTGGTGGTCACCACGTTGCGCGATTCCCAGGTGACTTCGCTACTTCTTACGTTGGGTGCGGCTTTGGTGCTGCTGATCATCAACTTCTGGATCGAGGCCAGAAGACCGTTCTTGGGCGTGATCACCACGGTCCCGGTTGGTCTGGTGGTCTTGCTTGCGTTCGGAATTATGGCCGGGCTCGGCATCCCATTTGGCCCGGTGACGGCAACGATTGCAGCCCTTGCCATCGGCATTGGTATCCCCTACATGATCCACATCACCCATCGCTACGAAGAGGACAGAGCCCGCTGTGAGACTGCCGACGAGGCAATTGACAGCACCCTGACCTTCACCGGTGGGGCCCTCGCCGGTTCTGCGATAACGACGGTTGCAGGCTTTGGGATCCTGGTCGTGTCGTCAACGATTCCGTTCAAGCAGTTCGGTTTCGTCACGGCCTACACCATCGCTCTGGCGCTGCTGGTCGCTGTGCTGATCTTGCCTAGCTATCTCTATCTCTGGGATGGTTGGCATCGTCGCCGGGGTCACGCGGCGATCGACGCCGGCGCGCTCCATGACGCTCTCCAGGACGCCGATGAGTCCAGCGCTCCCGCCTGAAAGCCGGGTGCGAGCTCGGTCTTTGATGCGGACCCCATCTGGTCGATATCATTGTCGAAGGGACAAAGCCCGCAGCGGGCTCTGAAGGGACATAAGGCCCCTTGACGTCTTGAGTCGAGGGGTCAGCCTTTTCCTCTCGAGCTGAACACATATGGATGCCCATCGGATCGCACACGAGGCCTCACGCCTGCTACCACTCGCCGAGCGAGTGCTTCAGCGCTACCCATTTGAGATCAAAGAAGTACAGCATCTGGTCACGCATTCCAATGTGATGTATCGGGTGGTAACCCAGGACGGAAGACAGTTGGTTCTCCGGGTTGGCAGTCCGCAGGCCAATTCGAGGACAAATATCGAGTTCGAAGTGGCATGGCTCGCAGCGCTTCATCGAGACACCGATCTCGAGGTCGTCCATCCCGTGCCTACCGGTTACGGCGGCCTCATCGTCGAGGCTCGGGATCCCGATCCAGAGGCTGATGCAGTTCGACCGTGTGTTCTGTTTTCTTGGGTTCCCGGGGTGCCGCTCGGCGACGGCGCCGGCGATTTCGGATATCGTCTCCTCGGCCGGATGTGTGCATCCCTGCAGCAGCACGGCCGCACCTTCAAGCCCGCGAATATGGATCGGATGCGTCACTGGGACCGCATCTTCTACTACGACAAGGAACTCGACCCCATAATCATTGAGGACACGAGATACGACCACTTGTTTTCGAGGGGCCGGAGAAACACCGTTGCTCAGGCCGGCGAAATCGCAACGGATGTGCTCGACGAGACCTGGAAGTCCGGTGACCCTCATGTGGTGCATGGGGATCTCCATGAGTGGAATGCACACGTGGTCGCGAGCCGTCTCTATGCCTTCGACTTCGAAGACGTGATGATCGCCACACCGGCCCAGGATGTCTCGGTTTGCCTCTACTCCTCCCGGGCCAGTTCCCGAGCCCCTGCGGTGCAGGAGGCCTTTCGGCGGGGTTTCGAGGACGTCGCTCCCTGGCCCATCCAAAGCCAGCGACAACTGGATGGGCTACATGCTGCCCGCCAGAACATGTTGATGAACTACGCGGCCCGGACCCTACCCATGGGTGAGGCGATCGCCTATCTCGACCACGTGATGCCCTGGTTGAGTCAATACGTCGATACATACGGCTGACGGTGAGATTCGCCGACCGCCGGCAAGCCGGAGAGATGCTCGGGCGGGCGGTGGCGGGGTTCGAACCGACGGAGGCTCTTGTCGCCGCCCTGCCGCGCGGGGGAGTTCCGGTGGGCTTCGAAGTCGCGGAAGCTCTCGACTGTCCACTCGATGTCCTCGTGGTTCGGAAGGTGGGAGTCCCCTATCAGCCGGAATTGGCGATGGGTGCAGTGGCCGAGGGCGGCGTGGTGATTCGTAATGAGGAAGTGCTCTCTGCCGCCAGAATCTCCGATTCGGAATTCGATTCTGCTGTTGAACTGGCCCGCCGCGAGTTGAACCAGCGCCTCGCCGTCTATCGCGACGCCGTCGATCCGGTTGACCCCGGGAATCGGACGGTGATTGTGGTTGACGACGGGCTGGCCACTGGCTCGACTGCGATGGCAGCGCTGGCTGCCGCAAGGGCTCGCGGTGCCACCCAGGCCTGGCTAGCGGTGCCTGTCGCACCAGGCGAGATGGTGAAGAAGATGGAGGCCCACGCTGACGAAGTCATCGTTCTGCACCACCCGCGCCGCTTCATGGCCGTCGGGGCCTGGTATCAGAACTTTGCCCAGACTTCGGATGATGAAGTGCGTGATCTGCTCGCACGCTCCCGTGACTAGCGTTGTCGCCGGTCGATCCAAAGGAGCAATCGGGTGCCGTCTTTAGAGGAATTCTGCAAAATCGAGGCTGACCTCGGGATGAACGTCCTGGGCAATGCGCCGATCGGGATGAGGATCGACTTTCCCTTCGAGGGGACTGCCACCAGCCCTCATTGGGAAGGCGAGCGCCCGGTCCGGGGTGTCGACTATGTGACGGTCCGCAGCGACGGCAACATGGATCTCGATGTCCATGGCGTAATCGGGGAGAAGCGCGAAGCGGTCTCCTATCAGGCCACGGGTGTGTCGATCGCCAACCCCGACCGTTCGGCAAACCCCAAGGAATTAATCACCTTCCAGACGGGCAACGAGGACCTGGCCTGGCTCAATGACGAAGTCGCTGTTGGGTTCGGAACGGGAGCTGAAGGCAAGCTGACGCTCGAGATTTTTATCGCGCGTTCCTAAACATGTTTGAAGTCTGCGGGCCTCTTCTCGAGGAATGCCATCACTCCTTCATGGTGCTCGGGGGTCAACCCGAGACGGCCCTGCTCCGCCTTCTCGGCAGCTAGTGCTTGAGTAAATGAGAGGGCTCCCGAGTCGCGGACGAGGCGACGGGTGGTGACCAGCGAATCCGGGACCAGATCCGCGAGACTCGCCGCTAGTTCAGTCGCAGCGGCTACGACCTCGTCGTCGGCGACGACTCCCCAGGCCAGCCCGAGGCTGACGGCCTCGTCCGCGTCGACACGACGATTGGTGAGTGTCAGCTCGAGGGCTTTTGACACGCCGACATGGTGAGGCAGCCACCACGTGGTTCCGGAGTCCGGAGCGAGGCCGATCGCGGTAAAAGCCGAGGTCAGGAAGGCGGAATCAGCAAAAACGCGGATGTCGCATGCGAGAGCAATCCCTAAGCCGGCGCCTGCCGCAACACCATTGATGGCTCCAACAATCGGCACTTTGCACTCGATCAGCGCACGGACTGCGGGATGGAAAACGTCATCGAGCAGAGCGGCCAAATCCGGTGAGCCGGACTCGTAGTCGTCTTTCAAGATTGCGAGGTCGGCGCCAGAGCAAAATGCCTTGCCGGCGCCAGTCAGGACGGCGGCTCGCGACTCGGCTCCTGCCCGTTCCAAAGCGTCGATCAGAGCCCCGGCCAGGGCGTGGTCCAAAGCGTTGTATCGGTCCGGTCTGTCGAGGGTGATCACCGCCACGTCACCGTTCAATGTGTATTCGACGCTCATATCGCTCCTTGTCCATCAGAGCGTAACGGACCAGAAAGCCAGTGTTTGTAGGCCTTTGCCCCCTATGGTGATGGGTAATCGTCGCATTAGTGACGTCGTAGTCGTCGACCCACAAGGAGGGGCCGTGAATAAGTCCGAGATGGCGGACAAGCTCGCCAGCAAGGCGGACGTTTCCAAAGGCAAGGCCGCGGATATCATCGACCACATCTTCTCTACCAAAGATGGAGAGGGCATCATCGCCGTTGAGCTCGATGCCGGTCGGAAAGTGAACATCACTGGATTCGGTAACTTCACCACGAAGGATCGGTCTGCACGTCAGGGTCGTAACCCCGCCACAGGGGAGACGATCTTCATCCCGGCGAAGAAGTACGCACACTTCTCCGCCGCCAAGGGGCTCAAGGACCGGGTCGCTCAGTAGCGAGCCCATGACCTGTATTGATGGGCCCCGCTTTGGCGGGGCCCATTATTTTGTCAGGGTCATGGATTCGCTTCCGTCATGAGTCTCGACAATTGGCCATCGCCCGTTGGCATTGCGCACAGGGGCAGTCGTCAACTATGGCCTGAGAACACGTTGCAGGCTTTCTCCCAGGCTGTGGCTCTCGGATTCCGCCATCTGGAGACTGACCTCCACATCACATCTGACGGTGTGCTCGTCTGCTTTCACGACCACACGGTTGACCGGACGACCGAGGCAACCGGGCCCGTGTCGGAGTTCACCTTTGCCGACCTCGTTGGCCTGGACGCCGGTTATCGGCACCGATCGCCCGATGGCCACGCTTTCCGTGGAAAGGGAGTGACGATCCCGTCATTCGAAGAGGTCGTGACGACGCTCGAGGACGTCTCCTTCGTGGTCGACCTCAAGATCGCCGGCATGGCCGACCCCCTGGCCGAGATGATCAACGATCTCGGCCTTCATGATCGCCTCATAGTCGGCTCCTTCTCTGATCAGCGTCTCGAAGAGTTTCGGGAGGTCACGGGTGGCACTGTGCCCACCTCGACAGGGTCGGTTCTCACACGGTCGTGGCTCATCGCCTCACTTATTGGAAGAGGTGGTGGCGGTGAGGCAAGCGCTCTTCAGATCCCAACTCACATGAGGGGTGTCCGGGTGGTGAATCGGAAACTGGTCGAAACGGCGCACAAATTCGGTCTTCTGGTTCATGTCTGGACGGTCAACACACCGTCAGAGATGGAGACCCTGCTCGATCTTGGGGTCGATGGGCTGATCACCGATCGGCCGGATCTACTGAAGAATGTGCTGACCGCCCGGGACCAGTGGGCGGGTAGTTAGCCCCTTACGGGGTTAGCGCTCAGCGCGAGCGCAGCCCTTTCCAGCCCAGCCCCGAGGTCTGCGGTTAGATCCGAGGGATCCTCGATCCCCACCGAGAGACGGACGAGACCGTCGCTGATGCCTGCCCTTTCCCGCGCCAGCGGGTCCATTGCAGCGTGTGTCATCGACGCTGGATGGGCGACCAGGCTCTCGACGCCTCCGAGTGACTCGGCGAGAAAGAAGTGCTCCAGCCCGTTCACAAAGGCGGAAACGGCCTCGACACCACCGTCGAGCTCGAAGCTGACCATTGCACCGAATCCGTCTTGCTGACGTTCTGCCACGACGTGACCCTCATGCGACTCCAGACCCGGGTAGTAAACGTGTGACACCTGGGGGTGGGCGGTGAGGAAGTCGACAACAACGGCGGTGTTTTCCTCGTGAGAGCGGACGCGGGCGTGGAGAGTGCGCAGACCGCGCAATGTCATGTAGCTGTCGAATGGCGCACCTGTCAGGCCGAGACAGTTGGCCCACCACTGCAGCTCTTCATGGAGGTGATACTCGGCGGCAACAACGGCGCCACCCACCATGTCGCTATGACCGTTGAGATACTTCGTTGTCGAGTGGACGACGAGATCTGCTCCGAATTCGATGGGTCTTTGCAGCGCCGGCGACAGGAACGTGTTGTCTACGACCATCAGTGTGTCGTGCTTGCGGGCCAGCGCGGTCACGGCGGCGAGGTCGGTGATTCGCAGGAGTGGGTTACTCGGCGTCTCCACCAGGATCATTCTTGGCTTCTCGGCGAAGGCCTCACGGAGCGCCGTCGGGTCTGTCTGGTCGACGAAGCGCACGTCAAACCGCTGCCGGGTGTCGAGGGAGGAGAGAAGCCGGTAGGTGCCCCCGTAGCAATCGTGCGGGGCGATCAACACGTCTCCGGGCTCCAGCAGATGACAGACAAGGGTGATCGCAGCCATGCCTGAACTGGTGACGGTGGCACCAGCCCCGCCCTCCAACTCGGCGAGTGCCGTGGCGAGCTTGTCCCGGGTCGGGTTGCCAGTGCGGGTGTAATCGTACGTGCGGGGCTCTCCGAGTGCCTCGAAGGTGTAGGTGGAGCTGAGATGCAGAGGAGGAGCGACCGAACCCTGGTCGTTGTCCCCACCCATTCCCGATCTCACGGTTGTGGTTTTCGGTTCTGGCCGTTTCTCATTCCGGCTTGTCATCTCGCGGCTCCAACTGTCGATATCTCTATTCATCGAAGGTTTCGCGGGAGTGTGCGGAAAATCGGCCGTCGTGCCCATCGTGATCGCTGCACGCCGACTCATCTTCCGGTGACGTTTCGACGTCCCGCAGGATTTGGCACCTTCCCGGAGTGGTTGGCTCCGGTGGTTGCTCCGGCTTCAAAGGGCCTGTCCCTCAGCCGGTCTCGATGAGTTGGGTTGAAAGAGTAGGCGATCGCAAGACCGGGATCAACCACGTGCTCAGTTCACCTCTACGAGCCTTCCCTCGCTCAGGTCGAGGATCCGGTCGGCATAGTCGAATGCATCAGGATCATGGGTCGCGGCGATCACAGCAGTCCCGCTGGCTGCAACTTCGGAGATGAGTTGCCAGACGAGATGGAGCCGTCCCAGGTCCTGATGTGAGGAAGGCTCGTCGGCAAGGAGAAGTGATGGACGACGGATCAGGGCCCTTCCGATAGCGGTTCTTTGCTGTTCGCCGAGCGAGGCACCATCCACAGGACGATCGAGAACGTGGGGTATCTCGAGCCGCGACGCCACGCTCGAGACGTCGGCTTCGCTGTCGGCGAGCCGACCGGGGAGACCGATATTTTCACCCAGAGTCAGTTCAGGCAAAAGCCCGAGAGATTGGGGAACGACTGCCACCTCGTCCCATGACTCCGGATTCTCGATATCCCAGGAGACGTCCCCGGTATCCGGCTCCTGCCAGCCGGCCAAGATGTTGAGAAGCGTTGTCTTTCCCGAGCCGGACCGACCGCGGATGATGACCACCTCGCCACGATCGATCTCGGCCTCGAGGCCGTTGAGCACTACGACGTCGGTGTCACCACGGCGGAAGGACTTGCTGATGTTGGCAAGACGAACGACCGTGCTCATTGCCTCACCGTCCCGTGTTCGAGGTAGACCACGTTGTCCGCTGCGGCGATGACCTCCGGGTCATGGGAGGTCACCACGAGGGTCGCTCCTATGTCCTTGAGTCTCGTGAGCGTGGCTACCGCGAGATGTGCCGATTCAGTGTCGAGCTCGGCCGTTGGCTCGTCGGCCAGGACAACCTCGGGGTGGCCGACTACCGCTGCCGCCAACGCCGCCCGCTGCTGTTGGCCCGCCGACAGCCGGACCGGAATCTCATCGCGAAGATCGGCTATCTCGAGATGGTCGAGCAGGTCTTCGCGGGGAACCCCGGCTCTGACCTCTCCGGCAAGTTCGAGGTGTTCCCACACCGTCAAATATGACAGGAGGTTGGCGGCTGGATCCTGGAACAGATAGCCGATGTGTCGGGAACGAAAACGACGTCGCGCCCGTGGGCTGAGCTGGGCCAGATCCTTGCCCGCGATACGCACACTTCCCTCGTCGGGGGTGTCGATGCCGGCCATGATCCTGAGCAAGGTGGTCTTGCCCGATCCGGAGGGCCCGGCGAGAACAGTCATCTCGCCATGGACGGCCGTGGCGTCGACGTCCCAGAGCGCCCAGACCACCTCGCCGTCGGTCGGGTAAGCCCTGCGGATTCCCTCGCACCTGAGTGTGGTGTCAATCGCCATGCCGGAGGAGCTCCGATGTGTCAGCGTTGTCTGCGGTGTTTTGGGCGAGCATCGCGCCGAGACCGGCCACGGCGAAGGCCACGACGATTGTGATCAAGGCGAGGTCCGGTGCTCCGATCCATCGAGGTCCCGGTGGCGTATTGGGCACTGCGTCGAGAATCCGATAGAGACTTCCCGCAGCGATTCGTGCGGCAAGCACTCCTGCGAAGGCACCCAGGACAGTGAGGCTGGCCAACTCGATGAAGCTGGCCCAGACGTGTTCGGAGCGTCGCAGGCCCATCCTTCTTGCGAGGGCGTAGGAGAGGTTTCTCTGTCGTTGTCTCGTGTCCACGTAGAGGAGGACTCCGCCGATAGCAATGAGCCCGCCGAGGGCTGCGTATATCTCGAGGAAGTCGAAGGTCCAGACCACCGCGGCAAACTTGAGCTGGTCGAGAGTTGTGGCGGCCTCGATCGTGTAGGCAAAGCCGATTCCTGCTTGCGCCAGGCCCTGTTCCACCTCCTGTTTGGTCCGGTCCATTGTCCACATCAGGTAGCGGCTGCCGCTCACCCTTCCCTCGTCGCCCACGGCCTCGATCAGCCGGCGGCGGTCAACCACCACCAGCGGCCGGCTTCGCCTCATTCCAGGGAACGAGTCGATCTCTCCTTGTACGAACACCTGAACGGCGCCAAAGGAGCCCTTCAACTCCCCATCCCCGATCGACCCGTTGGCGATATAGGCAGGCAGCGGAGCTCCCACAGAATCTCCTGCCAGCGTGTCCAGCAGATTGGCCACCGGTTCCCCTGAGAAGCTTTCGTCCCAGAAGGCCCCGTTGGCGAAGCTGTCCCGGTCCACCGCCAGGAGATCGACCCTCTCGCCATTGAGATCGGCCCGCTCCACCTTGACTACGACAGTCGACGTCTCCGCGAGGGCTCCAGGAGGATCTATCACCCCGTAGACCGGTGTCGAGATGTCGGCACCGATGAAACTCCGACCTTTTGCCTCGATGGTCGAGGTCGCGGAGCGAGTCAGGGATGCGGCATAGACGAGGGTGGCTACCGGCAGTGCTGCGCCGGCGATCAACGCCACGACCAGCGTCGGGGCCGAGATGATTCGCCGGGTGGCCAGGTATGTGGAGTGGCTTGTTGACCCCAGTCTCTTCAACAGAGGGAAGGAGCGAATCAAGATCTCGGCGACCAGCAGAACGACCGCCAGGAAGACAAACAGAGGGAAGAACAGAACGAGCGGATCAACCGACCCGACGAGTTGGTTCTCTTCCACCACCACGGCGGACTCGCCGAGACTCGAGCGGACCCATATAGCTGCCGCTGCGGAGAGGATCATGAGGGGAATCCGCCAGGGGAAGCGCCGGGCTTTCTTCTGCTGGCGGTCGAGCAGGGTTCGGGCCCGAATCGCAACCACGATTGCCACGGCGACGAGCCCAGCGGCGACAGCGGCAAAGGTGAGCCAGGCCGCTTCGATCCGTGCCGAGTCTGCGACGTCCGGTGATGCTCCCAGCACACCTATCAGGAGGTTTGCCAGCCCCCATCCCAGAACCCCACCCATCAACATTGCAGGCAGGAATTCCAATGCCGCTTTGACGCTGAGAAGACCTGGACCGGCCCCCAGCGCCGAGAGGTATTCCAACTCGGTTCTACGTCGATCTACCCAGTAGGACCCGGCCCCGCCGACCAGGGCGACGGCGGCTATCAGCACCACTCCAGCGAGAGGAAGAATGGAGGTGCGAAGAGCGTCACTCAAGGCCTCGACACGGCTGGTGACCAGGGGCAGGTCGGTGTGGAGGTTGGGAATGCCAAAAAACCCCGGGGTCTCGTGGCTCATCTCGTCGCTGACCGCGGCGGCATTGGCAAGCGTCTCGGCTGCGTGGCGGGCCCCGCTGACGGTCAGGTGCGAAAGGTCGACGGGGATCTCCCAATCGCCGTGCACACGGGCGTACTGGGCAAACACGGTGGAGAAGACCTCCTGGTTGTCGTCGAACGCATCGGTGTCGACCAGAATCAGTGGTGGTGGCAGGTCCCCCTTGGCATCGACCTGTGTGATCTCCTCGATCGAGCACCAGTAGTCGTCGCCACCAGAGTTGGCGAGGCTCTCGTAGATGGCCACTACCTCAATGTGTTGTTCTCCATGCGCCAAGAACTGCAATGTGTCGCCGGGCTGCATGGACAACTGCTCTGCGGCGATCTCATCGACATAGGCGCCGTCGCCATGCTCTCCGGCAACGATATTGAGGTGCTCACGGAATTCGTCGCGGGCCACGAAGCGAACCGGGATCTTCAGCCCCTCACCATTGGCGTTGCGGGCTTCGACCAGGGTGCCCTCGAGGAACAGCCTGGGCGCGCCCAGCGAAGGATCCTGGGCAACCACTGCAGTGAGGGCGGCCCGTGCCACATCCAGTTCGGCGAAGCTCTCGGTCTGACCACCGAATGAGGCCGAGCAGCGTCCCTCTAGCTCTCTCTGTAGCGCCGCGCTCGAGGCCGAGGAGAGGAACAGCGGGGTGAGCGCGGCGACCAGAGACAGAATCGCCGATGCACCGATAACCGAGACCAGCACTGCTTTCCTCTTGAAGAGAAGCTTGGGGGCGCGGCGAAAGGGCGGAGTCCTCAGCACCTGGTCAGATCCACCACTCGCAGGATCGTATCGGTTGTACGATCGCCAGGAATGCTCCGCTTCGCCGCCCTCGTCCTGGTCGCAGTCGAATTGGGCGGCGGATTTGGCGACGCCACGGCGACTGTCATCTCCACGACCAGTGAATCCATGCAGGTTGAACTGCATGTCGAGGTCACGATCCCCGCAGACGCGGTCCTGGCCCACCTTGCCCTCCCCGGTGAGCCAAACCTGACTCTCCCCATGCTGGAGCGGGAAGACGGCGTCTACGGGATCACTACCGAACTCAAGAAGGCCAACTATCAGGTCATCTTCGAGATCCTCGGGCCGACCTCGACGCAGTCCCAGCCGGTGACCCTCGGTGGCATCGGCGCCGAGATCCCTGATGATGGGGCGGTGTCAACCGATTCGACAGATGCGTCCGATATCTCCCCTGCGACGAGCGGATGGATTTGGCTGGCAGTCGCTTTTGGTGCTGCCTCCCTCTCATTACTCGCCTTTTGGGTGCTCAGCGGACGTGACGACTCCGATGAGGATCTGGATCAGACCTCCGTGGACTCCGACGAGGCGTCCGAGGACTCCGCCGTCTCCTGATAGCCGGCGTCCTGCTTTGCCTTTTCGATTCGTGACGTGTTGAGCCGGGGGAGTGCGTACAAGTAGAGGCCGATGTTGGCGGCGGCGGCGAAGAAGAACGGGGCCCGCAATGCCATCTCTCTGCCCAGAGCGGGCTCGGCCGCCAGGACTATCACTCCGCCGAGCAACGATCCGATCGGCATCATCCCCCAGCCAATAAATCGATAGACCGAGTTCACCCGTCCCAGGATTGCGTCCGGAATCAGTGCTTGCCGCAACGAGACGGTGATGACGTTCCAGAGGATCGTCACCGACGAGAAAACGGCAATCATGACCCAGACGACCCAGAACGATGAGGTCAGACCGGTGATCATCAATGCCCCCGCCGATACCAGGATCGTGAGAAAGAGAGAAGCGCCCTGCCCGATGGCACCTGATACGCGGGGCGCCACCAGGGAGCCGAGGATTCCGCCCGCTGCCGCAGCCGTCAGCAACAGCCCGAAGGTCGTTGCGTCCAGTTTGAGGACCTCCTGAACGTAGAGCACGTACGTCGAAAACGCCACCATGAACAGTGCATTGATGACACCGAGTGCGATTGCCATCGGCCGGAAAAGGTCATGACCCCAAAGCCACGCAACGCCCTCCTTGAGCTCGCCCCAAAACGATGGCTTACCGGTCTCATCGGTGTCACCAGACTCCCGCGAAGGCTTGAAATTGCCCCCGATCATGAACACCAGAGCTGCGGCCACGGCGAAAGAGCCCGCGTCCACGAAGAAGGGAAGGGCGAATGCGACCGCCAGGAGCAGTCCGCCAAGGGGCGGCCCTACGAAGGAGTTCGTCACCATCTCGGCACCCCAGAGGCGGCCATTTGCCTTCTCCAGGTTTTCTCCGTCGACGATGGCCGGCATCAAGGTCTGTGCCGAGTTGTCCCGGAAAACCTCGGCTGTTCCCAAGAGCATGGCCGCCGTGTAGATCAACAGCAGAAGGAGCCCAGCGCTGTCGGGTACTGCCCCTCCGGCTGCGACCTCTTCGGGTGAAGAGAGCTGTGGTTGCGCGGCGAGCACGGCCAGCGCCACGCCGAGAGTGATGACAAAACGACCGACATCCATCCAGGCAACCAGCTTGCGTCGGTCGACCCGGTCGGTGATAACACCGGCAGGCAGTGAGAAGAGCAGCCACGGAAGCCTGGTCACGACCAGGACTGCGGCAATGTGAATCGGGTTCCTGGTGACGGCGGATGCCAGCCAGGGATAAGCGATCGTCGCCACTCCGTCACCGAAGTTGGAGACGACCGAAGCCACCCAGAGTTTCCAGTAGTTGCGCCCCAGAGGAACACTCATGAGGTTTCCTTCTCGTCGGGGAGGTGTGGCCGATCGGTCGGGTAGAGGGCGACCAGCATGCCGTAGCTGGTGTCTCCTGCTCGTGGTTCGGTGGTGAATTCCTGGGCCAGGTCTGCGAGACGGAGGGCCCATTCCTTGGCACGGTCGTTGGGGATTCGGGCATAGCGGAGGGTGCTGATCATGGCGGTCTCGATGCCCTTGGTGTGATTTTGTGCAGCCCTGGAGAACTCCGATGATGCGGTGGTGAGGAAGTAGTCGGGTGCAACATCGATGTCGACATCGATGTTGGGCGTGAGCAGATACGTGCGGGCGGTGCGTCCGTAGTACTTCGCTTCTATCGCTCTGACCTTCTTGGTCCGGACCACGCGGATCAGACCGGCCTCCTCGAGCACCGAGACGTGATGCCCGATGGTTCCTTTCGGCCTATCCAATGTGTCGGATAGCTCCTTTATCGTGGCTGCCCGTTCCAGAAGGAGATCGACGATCTGAAGCCGGGTATCTTCGAAGAGTGCTCTGAACTCGGCTGGGCTCTTGAACGCCTGGGTTTCGTCGAGTTCATAGTCTGGTGCTGAATGGTCGGCCATTCCCGTATGGTCGGGATTTCCCGACCATTTGTCAAGTCTCTATGTTTTGGCCATGGCCCGACTGGCGATACCCGACGATGCACGTGCTATCGCCGAAGTGCATGTCCGGTCGTGGCAGGCGGCCTATCGGGGTGTCGTTGCCGATGAGTTTCTCGACTCCCTCGATGTGGACCGTCGCGTCGAGATGATCGAGGGAGTGATCAGGGACGAGTCCAAGGGGCTTCTCGTCGCGGAGCAAGACGGGCACGTGGCCGGGTTTTCGATGCTCGCTGCGTCCTATGACGAGGGCTGGGGTGAGGTTCTTGCCATCTACGCCTCTCCCGATCATTGGGGAGTCGGGGTTGGATACGAACTGATGGCCGCTTCAGTCGAATGGCTACACGAGCAGGGCTACCAGAGGGCCATGCTGATGGTGCTCGAGGACAACCCGCGGGCTCGAACGTTCTACGAACGGCAGGGGTGGAGTCTCGGAAAGCGGATCCGGATCGAGAACATCGGAAGCAGGGACCTCACCGAGGTTCGTTATGAGAAGGATCCTCTAGACGCTGCCTGACCTCTTCGAGATCGCCGGGATGGGTCACCTTGATGTTGGATGCCTCCCCGGGAACTGCTGCGATCTCGAGGTGGGAGAAGCTCTGAACGATGTCGACGGTGTCGTGGCCGACGAATCCGGCCTTTGCGGCCTCCACGTAGGCCGCGAGCAGGACACCCCCCTTGAACACCTGGGGCGTCTGCACGACCCCGGCGTCGACGGTGTCGAGAGTGTCCTTGTCGATGAGGGTGGCATGAGGAGAGAGAACCGGAACCGCGCCGCCGACCTGCGCTGCCGTGGTGTACAGAGTTTCGATGAGGTGGCCGGATGCCAGGGGTCGCGCCCCGTCGTGGATCCCGATCAGGTCGGCGCCCGGGTCGACGGCGCCGAGCCCGGCCATCTCGCTGGCGGTCCGGGTGGCGCCGCCGATCACGACGCGGACATCGAGACCTGCCGCCGTCATGTCTTCGACCTGGTCCTCACGGCAGACCAGGACACAGGTGTCGACGTGATCGATCAGTGCGAGAACCGTGTGGGCCACCAGCGGCCTTCCAGCGATCTCGATCATCATCTTGTCGCCGCCAAATCGTTCGCTTGTGCCGGCGGCTACGACCACTGCGGCTCGTACTGTCATCGCAGCGAGGGTACTTTGGGACGGTGATCGATCTGACCCTGATCAGGGATCTACTCGAAGTCGGCGTCGACCGACTGGGTTTCGACGCCACCGGTGAGGTGATCGAACCTGATCGTCTCTCGGGCAACGGACCTGCCGTGCTCCGCGTTGACGACGTCACCGACGCGGTCAAGCTTGTCGATAACGGCATGGTCGTCGGCGCGGTGGACCGTGACACGCTCTGGGCGGTCCAATGGTTCGAGCTCGACCGTGCTGTCTTGCTGAAACTGAGTGGTGCCCGGACTGAGCCGGGCGACTTGATCGAAGCCGTTGAGGCGGCCGGTCAGGTCTGGGAGGTGATCCCGGTCAGTTCTTCCGCCCCTTGAGGGCCCAGTAGGCGAGAACAGCGGCAACACCGGTCACCACCGCACCGCCAACAGCCTTTGCCGGGATCTTGTCCCGCAGTGTGACCGCTGACTCGAATTCCCGGATCTCCCATCCGCGCTCTTCGGCGATCACGGCCAACTCAGAATCCGGGTTGACCGCGACCGGGTGGCCAACTGCCACCAGCATCGGCACGTCGGTCACCGAGTCCGAGTAGGCGTAGCTCTCGGCCAGGTCGATGCCGGCTTCGCCGGCCATTTGAATCATCGCCTTTGCCTTCTCCGGCCCGTAGACGTAGAGCGATATCTCCCCGGTGTATTTGCCGTCTTCGTCGATTTCGGACGTGGTTGCGATGACATCGTCGATTCCCAGGTAGCGGCAGAGGGGCCGAACGATTTCTTCGGGACTGGCGGAGATGACGACGATCCGGCGACCGGCGCGTCGGTGATCGTCGATGATGGCGAGGGCTTCGGCGTAGACCAATGGAGCGACGACCTCGTCGACCGTCTCTTCGACGAGTGCGATCACCTCTTCCTGGTCCCAGCCTCTCGTCATGTTGGCCAGCTCTTCTTTGACTCTGACCAACTGGTCGTGGTCTGCACCGAAGGCCTGGTAGTAGGCCTGGGCAACACCTGCTTTTGCAAGCGTTGGCCCGCTCAGCAGCCCGGCTCGGTAGAGGGATTTGGTGAATGCCAGCGTTGACGACTTGGCGATGATCGTCTTGTCGAGATCGAAGAAGGCGGCTGCGGACACATGACCAAGATAACTGTCCGGTCGTGTGCAGTGGTGCGCGCTGAGCGCGCACCACTGCACACGACAACATGGAACCCTTGAAGACGGCGACCCGTGTCGATACTTTCGGAATGTATGGGAGGGGTACTGAGATTGGGGGTACTGGCGGTCGAGTCGCCGGACCCGGTTCTGTCCGTCGTGGCGCCGCTTGGTCTTGCAGCGGCAGTCGAGACGGCACTCGTCATCGATCTCGCCGGTGGGCTTCGGGTCCAATCAGACCGAACGCTTGCCGATCTGATTGAGGACGGGCCGACCCGCGCCGAACTGAGCCCGGGTCGATCTGGCGTCGCCGTTCTCTCCGGGCACACACTGGACCCGGCGCCGGCGATGATCGCCATCGAAGAGCTGGCGGCATCGTGGCCTGCCGTAGTGCTGCGATGCCGACCCGGCCAGATGCCGGTCCGGACCGTTCCAGTGCGCCCGCTGCTCCCCGGATATTTCCTCACTCCCGACGAGACACCGTCGGTCTGGCAACCGGTGGGAACCAGAGCCCGGCCTCCAGGGCCGGGGCCGGTGCTTCCCCGCCTGAGCGCATCACTGGTGAGACGCCTGCTTTCCGGACGTCTGCCGGGGCGAAGCCGCTGGGTGGCCTCATGGAGACCGGTATGGGACATGCCATGGGCCTGATTGATCAAGTCGCGGGTCAGATAGCTGCCGGGCTCACACCGCTGCGAAAGGGCGAGGTCACGGCAGAGGCGGAAAGACTCATCGGCCTGGCTTCTCCGACTCGTAATGACCAGGCAGGCGCGGTGACCGATCGTGTGCTTGGTCTGGGGCCGGTTCAGCCTCTATTGGCAGACGAGACCGTTAGTGATGTCCTGGTCAACGGTCCCGACGAGATCTGGGTGGAGCGTCATGGAGTTCTCGAGCGCGCCGAAGGCACTTTCGGCTCCAACGAAGCTCTGCTCGCCGCTGTTGAGCGAATAATCGCTCCTCTCGGGTTGAGGGTGGATCGCTCCTTTCCGACGGTCGACGCCCGGCTATCTGACGGCAGCCGTCTCCACGCCGTCGTGCCTCCGGCCGCGGTCGACCACCCGATTGTGGCGGTTCGCCGGTTCACACCGGCAGTCGCTTCGTTGGATGACCTCGTTTCGGCAGGGTCCGCTAGCGAAGATGACGTCGTCCTTCTTGCCGGAGCGGTCAATGAGCGGAATACCATCCTGATCTCAGGAGGAACCGGCGCAGGCAAGACAACACTTCTGAATCTCCTCGCCGGCCTCATTCCGGCTGCTGACCGGATCGTGACGATCGAAGATGCCGCCGAGCTCCGAATCGCGGGGCACGTAGTACGTCTCGAGGCCCACCCGCCGAACAGCGAGGGAGCCGGTGAGATAACCATTCGCTCCCTTCTCAGGTCAGCTCTGCGGTTGCGACCAGACCGGATAATTGTGGGCGAGGTTCGAGGACCAGAGGCTCTGGATCTCGTATCAGCCTTGAACACGGGTCACCGCGGCTCACTCTCCACAATTCACGCCAATAGTCCTAGAGAGGCGTTGTGGAGGCTGGAGACTCTCGCTCTCTCAGCGGGCGACACATCCGAGTTGGCAGTGCGGCGTCAGCTTCACTCGGCGATCGATCTCATCGTGCAGATCGACCGCCGCGGTCCCGCCCGTGTGATAACCGAGATAGCCAGGGTGGGCGAGGACGGCGTAGAAGGGCAGGGTCAGTGACCGCCGCGCTGATGCTCGCCGCCGGATTCGGTCTCGGAGCGAAATCGTTGGGGCTCCTCTTTCTCGCTGGTGCCGTCTATTACCCGATTCCGACCGCTGTCCTGGTCGGCGTTCTCATCTGGCGAGGAAAGTCGAAACCCTCGGCACGATCAGCTCTGTTCTGTGACGCAGTTGCAGGGGAATTGCGTTCCGGCGACTCTCTCCGCAACTCGCTCCAAACCGCGGCTCGCTCGGTGGATGCGCTTCGAGTTGAGACTCTCTGCCGCTCAGGCGCCTCGCTGAATGACATAGCAACTGCCGTGCGTCAGGAGTTCGGCGACATCGGCGAGGAAATGGAAACTCTGCTTGGCCGGGTCCCATCGTTGGGGGTGCCCCCTGCAGCCCTTTTTGACGAAGTGGCGAACGTCGCTCTCGCCCAAGTAACGGTCAACCAAGAAGTCGCTGCCGCCACCGCACCTGCCCGGGCGACGGCGCTGGTCCTGTTCGGCGCCCTGGTTTGGGGGGTGACCTGGGCCGTGGGCGAAGGAGGTTTCGCCGCATATCTCGAAACCTCAGCCCAGCGCACCTCGGCGTTGATTGGCATGTCCCTCGTGGTGCTCGGGTTCACCACGGCGGTCTGGATGCTGTTGAGGGATCGATGATCCCTCTTGTCGCCGCGGCTGTCGGTCTCAGCATCGGTGGTCCCCTGCCGGCGGTCGTGCTCCCTCTTTTGATCATCGTCGTTAGGAGGTATCGGAATCGCCCGAGGCAAGTGCCGATTCGCCCCGTCCTGCTTTTGGTCCTGGTCGAGTTGCGGGCCGGGCGATCTGTCCTCTCGGCGCTTCAGTCGGCAAGCGCCGCGTTTCCTCAGAGCGCCGACCTATCAGTGGCATCCAGGGTCGCGTCCGTCAGTGGCCTTCCGGCAGCAGTCGAAGTCTCCCCAGGCGAGACCGGCCGTCTCCTTGCTCAATTGGCCCGATGTCAGCGCTCGGGATCACCGGCTGCCGACACCGTCCGCTCCATGCTCGAATCGGATATCGAAGCCGAACGGACCCGTCGCATCGAACGTGCCCGCGGTTTGCCCATCCGTCTCATGATCCCGATGGCACTCCTGGTGCTCCCCGGAATGATTCTCCTGATGTACGCCCCGACTCTTCTCCGCATGTGGCATGACATGTCGGCGCCGTTCTCATGAGCTTCGCACTTCTCCCCGCACCGGTCGGCAACCGGATTGGAAGGAGAGCCGATGGCTCGAATATGGAACTGGCTGACAGCCAAAAGAGACGATCGAGGACAGGGGACGGTGGAGTATTTCCTCGTGATCCTGGCCGCGACGGCTTTGGCGATAATCGCCATCAACTGGTTGCAGTCGGGAAGTGGAGGAGGCCTGCTCGGTGGGCTGTTCGGAAACGTTATCGATTGGGTAGTCGGGAAGTTCTGAAGGATCGGGGGCAGGCAACTGTGGAGTTCTTCCTCGTTGTCCCGTTGATCCTGCTCGTGCTCATTGCGGCTGTTCAGGTCATCGGACTGGCGAGGACGAGGATCGAACTGCAGGCGGCGGCCAGAGACGGGGTCAGAGTCGCCGCCACCACCCCTGATCCGTCCAAGGCTGTCGATGCGGTGATGGCAGCCTTGCCTCCGGGACTTCGCGATCGAGTCAGGGTATCGGTCGAGCGCCCCTCGAGGGCGGGGGTACCTGCCCGGGTCAGAGTCACGGTCAAACACTTGATCGGCAAACCTTTTCCGGCGGACTTTGGTGTCGAGGTGACGGCACAGGCCACTATGAGAACCGAGAAGTGAGCAGAGACGCCGGGGGAGTCAGTGTGCTGATGGTTTCGCTTGTGGCTGTTGTCGCCGTTGTCGGAATCGGAGTCACGTCGGTTGGCAGTCTGCTTGCTGCCCGGGAGCAAGCATTCGCTGCGGCGGAGGCGGCGGCTCTTGCCGCCGCTGTCGCCACCTATCCACCGGCAGCTTCGGGGAGCCCGGTTGGCCTTGCCCGTGAGTACGCAACCGCCAACGGCGCGAGCTTGGTGACCTGTCGCTGTCCCGTTGACGGGACGATGAGAGTGCGCACCGTGACTGTGTTCACCACTGTGACCGCCGAGGTTCCGCTTTTCGGCGAATTGGCGGTCAAGGGTGGAGCCCGTGCCGAGTTCGATCCCGGAGCCTGGATGGGACGTTGAATTCGGTCAGCCGATCCTTCGCCACGATTAGTGACCAATGGCTCTAGCGCTCTGTTGCTGAGCCTGGTCTTGTCCCAAGTATCGCCCGGCAACGCTCGTCGCCGAGGCCGACGGTCAGGGGGTGGTTGCGATCATCCCGGTCTCGATGCGGCTCTCGACCAAGTCTCTGGCGAAGGCGGCCGGGGCCAAGAGGTGTGTCATGGGGTCACCCGATTTTGCCGAGCGACTTACCGGCTATGTCGTCGGTGGGGTGAGCCCCTTCGGACAACGTCGCACACTCACGACCTACATCGACGCTTCGGTGTCCGCTCATCCCAGCGTCGCCGTGTCGGGGGGCCGACGTGGTCTGCAATTGGAGGTCTCGCCGGACGATCTCCTCACAGTGACCGACGGCACCCTGGCTCGACTGACCGCATAGGGTTCGACCTCGATGGCCAGTCGTTTCGAGCATCTGAGGACCCTTGCCGAGTTGGCGAAGCTCACCGCCCTCGACGAAGGCAGCCCTCAGGCGTTTCGGGTGCGTGCCTATGAGAACGCCATCCAGGGAGTCGAGGGCTTTGGAGGGGAACTAACCGGGCTGTCCAAGTCCGCGCTCACCAAGATCAAGGGTGTCGGTCCCTCCACCGCCGACAAGATCCTCGAGTTCGAAGCCACCGGTCACGTCGCCAAGCTCGACGCTCTTCGAGAGAAGTATCCGCCCCCATTCGTGGAGCTCACCAAGATTCCGGGGCTCGGTCCGAAGACGCTCAAGGTCATTCGCAGCGAGCTCGGAGTTGAGGACATCGAGAGTCTCCGTGAGGCGATTGCCGATGAGAAGCTCAGGGAACTTCCCGGGCTGGGCAAGACATCCGAGGAGAAGATCGGTAAGGCGATCGAGCGGCTTGGTCTCCACGGCAAGGACCGTCGCACCCCACTGGTCGAGGCAATGCCGTTGGCGCGCTCGCTGACCCGTCGCCTCCGGGACCTGCCGACCGTCGTCGATGCCGTGCCGTGCGGGTCGATTCGACGGTTCGCAGAAACGATCGGAGACATCGACATCGTCGTAGCCACCGAGGACCCGGCTTCGGTGTCGGGGTTCGTGGTCGAACTGCCCGAGGTCGAAGAGATCATCGGATCTGGCGACACCAAGACCTCCTTCCTGACCAGGGAAGGGATGCAGGTTGACGTGAGAACGGTGCGGCCCGACCAGCTCGGGTCCGCCCTTGTCTACTTCACCGGCTCGAAGGCGCACAACATCGCGCTTCGCCAGGTCGCACTCACCAAGAACTGGCTGCTCAGCGAGTACGGGTTGTTCGACGGGGATGATGTTGTCGCTTCCGAGACTGAAGCCGACGTCTACGAAGCCCTTGGCCTCGAGTTCGTCCCACCGCCGATGAGGGAAGCAACCGGCGAGGTGGAGGCGGCCCGCGACGCCCTACCCGACGTTGTCACCCGGGAGCAGATCAAGGGCGACCTTCACTATCACTCGGATCGGTCAGGAGACGGCAGGTCCACGCTGGAGGAGATGATCGAGGCGGCACGTGGTGCGGGCTATGAGTACATCGCCTTTACCGACCATGGCGAAGACCTGGCGATCAACGGATCGAGCCGTGAGGAGATGCTGGCCCATCGTGACGCCATCAGGAGCCTCCAGACGGAGAACCCGGATATGACGATCCTCTTTGGGTGCGAATTGAATATCGGTGCCGACGGTGATCTCGACTACGACCCCGACTTCAGACTCGAGTTCGACTATTGCGTCGCGTCGATCCACTCCCATTTCGACCTCTCCCAGGACAACCAGACAGCCCGCATCCTCAGGGCGCTTCAGGATCCGTCAGTTAATGCAATCGGGCATCTCAGTGGCCGCTACGTCGGCCGCCGTCCTGGGGTCGAACTCGACGTCGACGTAATCCTCGAAGCCTTGGAACTGACCGGAGTCGCCCTCGAGATCAACGGCGCCCTCGACCGGCTTGACGCGACAACAGACGTCACCAGGAAAGCTATGGCACGCGACGTCTCGTTCGTCATCGACACCGATTCACACCACACCAAGGAACTGGTCCGCATGGACTACGGAGTCTCCTATGCACAGAGGGCGTGGGTCACGAATGATCGGGTGGTCAACACCTGGAGCCGCGATAACTTCACCGACTGGGTTACGACGAGAAGAGGCGGCTGAGCCTTTCAGCCGGTGGCATTGGTGCGTTCGAGATGTCTTCCCGCCACGACCACTGCGGGTATCAGCGCCAAACAGATCGCCACGCCGATCAGCAGCCTTCCCAAAACGTCCTCAAGGCCGGCCCCGTCGTTGGCAATGGCGAAGGCCGGTTCCAGGAAGTAGTAGGTCGGTCCGAGCTTGGCGATCCACTGAGGCAGCTCGGGGAACAGGAAGAAGAAGGCAGGGAAGATGAGAAGTATTGCCCCGCCCTTCCAGGCGGCAAACAACGTGTTCGAGTCTTTGGCCCACGTCCCGAGCAGCAGGCCGACCTCGGCCATCATGACGCCGGCGACCGTCAGCACGAACAAGTGCGCCCACCATTGTCCTGCGATGGCATCATTGAGGGCCAGAGTCATGAAGCCCGTGGCAAGGGCGAGGATCACACCGAACCCGGCTTTGGCGCCAAGGACGTCCGACATCGACGCAGGCGAGACAAGGAGAGCCGAAAGGGTGCGGTCCTCACGCTCCTGGACGATGCTGGCGGCCGGGAGGAAGCCCGCGGCTATCGCAACCGCCATCATCAGCAGAATGGGCAAGACCCGACGGGAAACGTCGGGTCCCGCTTCTCCAAGCTGCACGACTAGAACGTCGACCGGCGACTCGGATCCCTCGATGCCACGGATCAATTCCAGCGTGGTCACGGCGAGGATGATCCTGTTTGAGGCGAGGCTTTCGCCACCGACGTAGAACTGGAGCTCGGGTTGGTCGCCGTCGATGACCTCCTCATCGAATCCGCCAGGCAGATAGAGGCCGGCGTCGGCGTCGTTGCCCTCGACCCTGGCCAGCATGGTGTCGAGATCGTCAATCTCGGTAACGGTGAATCCCTCCAGCGCCAGGGCCTGGCTCGTTACCGATGAATTCCCCTCGTCCACGATGTCGAGCCGGGGCTCGGGAGCGAAGAGGTCGCCGAAGATCCCCTGCACCAGAACCGTCAACAGGATCGGGATCACGAGTGCATAGAGGACGAAGGGGCTTCTCGGCCCCATCCTGACGTCACGCCCCAGAATCGTTCTCATCTCACGTGCACTCACAGGGTCTGCACCTTTCTATCCAGGACCCGCCAGCCGGCGAACAGACTGGCCAGTGTCCAGAGCGCCAGGAGCCCGAGGTAAGGCGCCACTTCGGCCCATCCAGCCCCGTAGTTGGAGACATCAACCATCACTCTTGCCAGCCCGTAAGAGGGCATGGCCTGGACCCATCCGGCCGTCGAGCCGGGAAACAAGAAAGCAAGGGCAGGAATCATCATCGGGATGAGGAAGGCCATGCTCCAGAAGATGACCCCGACATAGTCCTTGCCTATTGATCCGGCGAGAAGGCCGAATCCGGTGACCAGGACCGAGCCGAGCAGGACTGCAGTGAGCAGGATGACCGGACCGGCCCCGAGACTCCTTATGGCGATCATGAGGATCACTGCCTGACTGAAGGCGAGCAGCGTCCCGAAGACCGTCTTGGCGGTCAAAAAGTCCGAGATCGTGGCCGGAGTCACAGAAATCGCTTTGACTGTCTTGGCCTGGACCTCGGCTGCGACCAGCGTCGCCAGCGCCATCGACTCGATCATCAGGACGAAGAACGCCAGCAGAGGCTTGAAGCTGTCCTGCAGAGATACCTGGTTGCCGGCTCGGTCCTCGCCGAGGACGATCACCTCACTACCGGTGGTGCCCGAGACCGGGGACGGGACGCCGGCAGCCGCATAGGCAAGCTCGGTGGCGATCCCCTCGACGGCTCCGGACACCGATTCGGGGACTCCCGAGCCGATGTACACGGTGATCACCGCATCTGAGATGTCGGTGGGCAGAGCCAGGCCGACGATGACCTCGTCACCCTCCTCGACCGCTGCCCGCAGCGCATCCTCGTCCTCATAGGGCACAAGCTCGAGGCCCTGATCCGACTCCGATATCTCCCCGAGATTGGCTTCGGAGCCAAAACCGGTGACACCGATCTTGAGGGTTTCGTCGACCGTGTCTGGCAGCAACCAGAAGAGGGCGACGTAGAAGACCAGACCGACAATGCTGACCCAGAGAAAGAATCGGTCTCGGGTGAAGAGCCGGAAGTCCTTGGCGATGATCGCCTTGACGACTCCGGACCGGTTGCTCATTCCAACCTCGTGCTCACTCGAGGCCTCTTCCTGCCATCTGAATGAAGATGTCCTCGAGAGTGGCTTCCTCGGTGTGGATAGTCATCAGGTCGTCCGTCAGCAGGTCGCGCAGTTGCTCGCCGGCCCCGGCCTCGTCTAGCGGAATGACCTTCTCGGTGACACCGCCGCCGTCCCTGGTTCGCACTTTCACGTTCCGCTTTCCGTGAGCCAGTTTCAGGTTCTCGGGGGTGTCATTGACTAGAACGTGGCCTTCGTTGATGAATGAGACGCGGTCCGACAACTGATCGGCTTCCATCATGTCGTGAGTGGTGAGAAGGACTGCCGCTCCTCGTGCCGCTTCCCTCTCGATGACCCTTCGTACCGCCTGGGCGGAGACAGGATCGAGTCCGTCGGTCGGCTCATCCAAGAACAGAACGTCAGGACGATTGGAAATAGCCCTTGCCATCAGGAGACGCTGTCTCATCCCCTTTGAGTACTCGGAAACACGGTCGTCGGCGCGGTCCGTGAGATCAACGGTCTCGAGTAGGCCGTCGATGTCGAGATCCTCGATGTCAAAGAGTCTGCCGAAGAAGGCGAGGTTCTCCCGGGCCGACATGTTGGTGTAGTGATTCTTCTCCTCGAAGCAGACACCCATCCGCGCCTGGATTTCTTCCCGGTCGCTCGCCATGTCCATCCCGAGGATGGTTATCTCCCCCGAGTCGGGCCGGAGTTGTCCAGTGAGAATCTTGATCGTCGTCGACTTGCCGGCACCGTTGGGCCCCAGGAATCCGAGGATCTCGCCCGGTTCGACCTGAAGAGACACCCCGTCGACCGCCTTGTGGTCTCCGTAGGAGAATTCCAGGTTCGTCGCTTCGATGGAATGAGTCATGCCGGGTGCGCCCCTCTGTTGTGTCTATTTGCCCAGCTTCTCCCGGCGGGCGGCAAGTAGCTCGGCAGCCCTCTCGATATTGATCGTTTCGGGAGTGTCTCCCTGGCGCAAGGACGCATTGACCTCTCCGTCTGTGACATAAGGCCCGTATCGACCCGAGCGGACCGTCACCGGTTTGCCACTCACCGGGTCTTCGCCCAGCTCACTCAAGGGAGCCGTGGTCTTCTGTCCACGACGACGTGCCGGTTGCGCCAGGACCTCCAGCGCTTCTTCGGTCGTGAGGGTGAAGAGCTGATCTTCGCTTTCGAGGCTCCGACTGTCATCGCCACGCTGGACGTATGGGCCGTAGCGCCCGTTGAGAGCCAGGATTTCGACACCGTTCTCATCGGTGCCGACAGTGCGGGGGAGAGACAAGAGCTCGAGGGCATCGTCCATCGAGAGTTCGTCGATGATCATGGTCTTGAAGAGAGAAGCCCGCTTCGGCTTCACCTTGCTTCCCTCTTCCTGCTCCCCAAGCTGGACGTAAGGCCCGAATCTTCCGGTCTTGCCGTAGACGGTCAGCCCACTTTCGGGATCGGTGCCGAAGATCTTGTCGCCGACATTCTGATTCTCGATGATCTCGATTGCTTTCTCGACAGTGAGCTCATCGGGAGCGACGTCATCGGGTATCGAGCCTCGCTCCTCGCCTCTTTGGACGTAGGGCCCGTATCGCCCGATACGGGCGACAACATCCTCTCCGGAGTCGTCTTTTCCGATTGGAATTGATCCGATCTCGCGTGGATCGATCTCGTCGAGACGGGTCGCGATCTTTTGTTTGAGACCGTCGTCTCCGAAATAGAAGGCCGACAGCCAGGGGATGGACTCTTTCTCGCCGGCGGCGATGCCATCGAGGTCGGTTTCCATTTCGGCAGTGAACGCGTAGTCGACGAGCTTCGGGAAGTGGTTTTCCAGCAATGCGACCACGCCGAATGCGGTGAAGGTCGGAACCAGAGCCGATCCCTTCTTCCACACGTATCCGCGGTCCTGAATGGTCGTCATGATCGATGCATATGTGGATGGCCGCCCCACTCCGAGCTCTTCGAGCTTCTGCACCAGCGAAGCCTCGGTATAGCGAGCGGGAGGTCGTGTTTCGTGCCCGGTGGGCTCGAGCCGCTCCACGGCAAGTGAGTCACCTTCGGCGAGAGGGGGCAGGACCTTCTCCTTGTCGTCCAACTCCGACTCCGGGTCGTCAGCTCCTTGCACGTAGGCCCGGAGAAAGCCGGGGAACGTGATCGTCCTCCCGCTCGTAGAGAAGAGCGCGTCTCGACCGTCGGAGGTGGATGCTCCGAGACGGGCCGAAACGGTCACCCCTTTGGCATCGGCCATTTGGGAGGCCACCGTGCGTTTCCAGATCAGGTCATAGAGAGCGGCCTCGTCGGGACCGACACTCCCGGCAACCTGCTCGGGTGTCGGGAAGGTGTCGCCGGCGGGCCGTATCGCTTCGTGTGCTTCCTGGGCTCCCTTGACCTTTGAGGCATAGACCCTCGGCTTGGGGGAGAGGTAGTCCTTGCCGTAGAGCTTTTCGATCTGCGACCGCGCCGCAGCGACCGCCGTGTCGGCGAGAGAAGTCGAGTCGGTCCTCATGTAGGTGATGTACCCGTTCTCGTAGAGACGTTGGGCCACCGACATTGCCCGCGATGACGAGAAGCGGAGCTTGCGCCCGGCCTCTTGCTGAAGAGTCGATGTCCGGAACGGTGGATATGGCGAGCGCTTGTAGGGCTTCTCTTCGACCGACTTGACTTCGAAGTTCGATTCGAGGAGGCCTTCGGCCAGTGCGGTCGCTTCAGCCTGATCAAGGACGAGGACACCCTTTTTCGGCTTGCCCTTCTCGTTGAAGTCCTTGCCGGTGGCGAGCCTTGTGTCGTCGACTTCGAGGAGGGTCGCTCCGAACTTCTTATTCAGGTCTTCGCTGGGGGCGAACGTCCCTTCGACCGACCAGTAGGACGCGGATGTGAACGCCATCCGCTCCCGCTCCCGCTCGACGACGATGCGCACCGCAACGCTCTGGACTCTTCCTGCCGACAGTCCCTGTTGGATCTTGCGCCACAGGACCGGGGAAACTTCGAACCCGTAGAGACGGTCGAGGATTCGGCGAGCTTCTTGTGCCTGGACGAGACGTTGGTCCAGGTCACGAGGGTTGGCGAAGGCCTCTTCGATGGCCGCCTTGGTGATCTCATGGAACACCATCCGCTTCACCGGCACCTTGGGCTTCAGGACCTCGGTCAGATGCCAGGCGATGGCCTCCCCTTCCCGATCTTCGTCTGTGGCGAGATACAACTCGTCTACCTCGGCCAGCATCTCTTTGAGCTTCTTGACCCGATCCTTTCGCTCCTTGGGAACGATGTAGAGGGGCTCGAAGTCGTTGTCAACGTTGACCCCGAGGCGCGCCCAGTCCTCGCCTTTCGCCCTTTTAGGGATGTCAGATGCGGACCGGGGGAGATCCCGTATGTGTCCCATTGATGACTCGACGGCGATGTCATCGCCCAGGTATGCAGCGATGGTTCGAGCCTTTGTTGGCGACTCGACGATTACAAGACTCTTTGGCATTCGGTGGTGAAGTTGACCCCATTAGACCATGGCATGTCAATACGAACGGTGTCTCTACTTCCCGGTACGGTTCATTGAGATGGGTCGATGGGAGCCTCGTTGATCAAGTACATAGCCCTCGAAGGTGGGGATGGGAGCGGCAAAACAACCGTGTCCGCTGCCCTCGCAATTCGCCTCCGCAGCCTCGGTCATGAGGTCCTTGAAGTCAGGGAACCGGGCGGCACCGACCTCGGTGAGGTGGTTCGCGAGTTGCTCCTCGACCGCGAGCATGTCGATCCGTGGGCCGAGGTTCTGCTGTTCGCCGCACAGCGGGCCCAGCTTGCCCGGGAAGTCGTCGCCCCGGCCCTCGAGAGCGGAGTCTGGGTGATAAGCGACCGGACTTACTACTCGTCCATCGCCTATCAGGGTCGGGCCCGGGGGATGGGTGAGGATCGAGTACGCGAGATCAACGAGATCGGGCTCGACGGCGTGGTGCCCGACCACGTGTTCGTTCTCGATGTCGATCCCACCACTGCTCTGGATCGTCAGGATTCACCCGATCGCATCGGCAAGGAGGGTGTGGAGTTCCAGGAGGCGGTCAGGGCTGCCTATCACGGCCTTGCAGTGACCGAACCTGACAAGGTGGCGATCCTCGATGGCCAGGAAGGAGTCGACGGCATCGTTGCCCGAATCATTCAGAGGCTTGGTCTTGAGTGATCCTTACGACGGTCTGATCGGCCATGGCCGGGTGGTCGAGTTGCTGCTCCGGGAGGCAGCCACTCCGGGTCAGGCGTACCTCTTCACAGGTGCTGAGTCGGTGGGCAAGGCCACCATTGCGACTCGATTTGCGATGGCTCTCCTCTGCCCGGAGAACGGGCTTCATGAAGAAGACTGTCGTTCCTGTCGTCTCTTCGGCTCCGGCAACCACCCCGATCTCAACATCGTCGAGCCGGAGGGCGCAACCAGTCTCGGGGTTGATCAGGCGCGGGCTGTGGTGACCCGGGCTGCGATGCGCCCGGTCGAATCCTCCCGGAGTGTCTTTGTCTTCCCTGAGGCAGGGTCGATGACAGAACAGGCCGCCAACTCGCTGCTCAAGACACTCGAGGAACCGACGGCGTCGGTGACGTTCCTGTTGGCGGCAGAATCAGAGGACGACTTTCCAGCAACCGTCGCCTCGCGTTGCCGGACAATTCATCTCGGCCGGGTCCCTCAGGAAGAACTGGTCGCCGGTCTTCAGGCGAGAGGTCTGTCGGCTGAGGAGGCAGTTGGTGTCAGCGTCGTGGCCGGAGGCCGCCCCGGTCTCGCCCTCGCCTTGATGGACCGTCCCGAGGTTGCAGACTTCCGTGAGCTGTGGCTCTCGATCCCCGGTCAGGTCACACCTCATCCCGGCGATGGGCAGCGATTGGCCACGGTGGTCCTGGAGAAGATGGCCCCGCTCGTCGACAACGCTGTCGACGACGACCTTCCCAAGGAGAAGCAGCAGCGGGCGCGGAGACGCATTGAGCAGTCGCTACTCGTCAACGGACTGGAGATTCTGGCCTCCTGGTACGCCGACTCCGCTTCCTTGCAGATGGGTGGACCGGTTCGGAACAGCGACGTCTCGCTGGGTGCGTTCACCGATGTGCGGCCGACGAAAGCGGTGGCCTCCGCCGAAACCGTTCTCGATGCCGTGGTCGACATCCAGGGAAATTTGAGACGGGAATTGGTCCTGGCCAACCTCTTTGCCGGGCTTGGCTCCGAGGACTGAGATCTGGCCCAAACAAGCCACCACCTCTACCATTGGACGTCCCGCCGGAGTAGCTCAGTGGTAGAGCGTCGCTCTCGTAAAGCGAAGGCCAGGGGTTCGACTCCCCTCTCCGGCTCCCGGTATCCGCCAAAGTCGAGTTTCGATCTCCAGCCCGTTACCGTCGCTGAGGTATGGCGGATCAAGCGACCTTCCAGGACGACGCCCTCCAGTACTCGCGTCAGCTCTACAGCGCCGCCATGCGCATGACCCGAAACCCATCAGATGCCGAGGATCTGGTCCAGGAGACCTATCTCAAGGCATATCGGGCCTATCACACGTTCGAAGCCGGGACCAACCTCAAGGCGTGGCTCTACCGCATCCTCACCAACACCTACATCAACAAGTATCGCAAGGATTCCCGACGTCCTTCTGAGGTCGACCTCGGTGATGTCGAAGATCTCTATCTCTACCGTCGCATTGGATCAGAAGCGTCGGCAGAGGCTTCCCGAACGACCGAAGATCGAGTCCTCGACGGGCTCGTCGAGTCCGACATCAAGGCGGCCGTTGAGGGTCTGCCGGAGAACTTTCGGCTGCCCGTTCTGCTCGCCGATCTCGAAGGTTTCTCGTACAAGGAGATCGCAGAAATCCTCGACATCCCCATCGGTACAGTCATGTCCCGACTCCATCGGGGAAGAAAGGCGATGCAGAAGGCGTTGTGGGAGTACGCGAAGCAGCGTGGTCTCCTCCCGGAGGGCGCAGAGAAGCCATGAGCAACAACGATTGCATTGATCCAACCAGCAGCGATTGCGACGACGCACTCGCCAGTCTCTATCAGTATCTCGACCAGGAGCTCAACACGGCCAGTTCGGAGACGATCCGGGCCCACCTCGACGAGTGCCACGGGTGTAACGGTCGGTTCGATTTCGAGAGAAGACTCAAGACTGTGGTTAACGACCGACTCTCCGAGGATGTGCCGCCTGAGTTTCTCGACCGTCTTCGCCAGGCTCTCAGCGATGAGCAGCAACCAACCGTCGGCTGACTCAGCTGAGTCGGGCGCACATTCGGTTAACCTTCAAAGGCAATGAACGGAATGCGCCGCGTCGCCACACTCACGATCGTTCTCGGACTTTCGTTGCTCGTGTTTGCAGCTCCCGTCCTCGCCCAGGATGAGGGAGAGGAGCCGGTCCAAATCAGCTCGGACTCCGAACCAGCCGTTCCGATTACGACCCCGCCACCGTCCGACTCCACCCTCGACTGGACTTACCGCTATCTGATTCCGACCGCCCTGGCTCTTGCCGTGCTTGTGATCCTCATCACCTCGATCCAGTACTTCACCCAGGTCGTGCGTAAGCGGTACCGAACCGTCGAAGAGTGACCGCCGCCCAGCCCGGAGGAGGCCGTCTCGTCGGGAGGATCGCCGGCACATACCCGCTGGCCGACACCTATCACGCTGCGGCCATCGAGACCGACATGGTTGCCCTGACCGCGCGTGTCTCAGAGCTGGTGCCGGAGGCCACGGGTCTCAGCCTGGTCGGGAGCCCAACTACGGCTGTGATCAGCCGTGCCGAGTGGATCGATCGCAACGTGGCCAGCCTCTCTCATCTCATGGAGCCGGCTCGACTGCAACTCGAGGAGCGAATGGAAGGCATCACTGCCGGAGGCAAGGGCGTCGCCTCGCTGGCCGGTCGACTGATGCAGGCTGAGGCGAGCGCCGTCCTCAGCGTTCTGGCCAGACGGGTGCTGGGCCAGTACGAACTGGTATTGCCGACCGGGGAGGACGGCGACGTCGTCACCTACGTTGGCCCGAACGTCCTGCAGTTGGAGAGAATGCATCAGTTCACGCCGTCTGAGTTCAGATTTTGGGTGGCGCTTCACGAATTGACCCACCGTGCCCAATTCCAGGGGATTCCGTGGCTCCGGGACTACTTCATGGGTCTGGTGACCGAACTGATCGAAGCCTCACGTCCTGAGCCTGGTCGGCTCAACACTGTGATGGAGGAAGTCGCCCAGCGCCGTGAGAGTGGCGAGCCCATCATCGATGAGGCGGGGGTCTTCGGGCTCTTCGCCACCCCGGCACAACGTGCCGTCATCGACAATGTGCAAGCACTGATGTCACTACTCGAGGGCCACGGGCACGTCGTCATGGATCGGCTTGGAGCGGACCACCTGCGGTCACAGGACCGCATGAGCCGGGTTCTCAAGGGGCGTCGCATGGACAAGCGCACGGCCGCCTTCTTTCGGATCACGGGTCTCGAGATGAAGATGAAGCAGTACCGGTTGGGTGAGAGTTTCATCCGGGTCGTCGAGAAAGAGGCCGGATGGGACACGATAAGTCTCGCGTTTCGTGGAGCGTCCAGCCTCCCGACGCTCGCCGAGATCGAAAAGCCGACCCTATGGCTGCAACGCGTCGCCTGAGCGACCTCGTCGACCGAGTTTCTTCTCGCACAGAGTTCCCTGATCTAGACC
>Ga0255053_10000062_pt1 | contig 47680 bp, 47 predicted proteins | sample JV7_2_22_MG_FD_188635 | JGI IMG/M metagenome (GOLD analysis project Ga0255053, IMG submission 188635) | Seawater microbial communities from Jervis Inlet, British Columbia, Canada - JV7_2_22 | ecosystem: Environmental > Aquatic > Marine > Inlet | place: Canada: British Columbia | collected... | reverse complement strand
AGACGGGGTGCTCGTCGGGCGTACCAGCTCTGGCATGTGGAGCTATGTCGAGGGTCGGTCTCTGGCGATGGGCTACATGAACAACGAAGAGGGCGTGACTCAGGCGTGGCTCGACGGCGGCGACTTTGAGATCGAGGTGGCGACAGAGCGGATCACAGCCACCCCATCGATCCGCTCGTTCTATGACCCTCGCAACGAGCGTGTTCGGCTCTGATTAGACCACCCGGCTGTCTCTGAGGAAGGGGACAGGAACCGGAACCGACGCGTCGAGTTCCCTGGCGAATCTGTGGCCGGAATACACCGCCGTGGCGATAGTGCCGGGAGCGAGACAGTCACCGATGCGTTCGATTGCCATCTGGCCGACGAGGCTGTGATAGAGGGCATCCTGGGGTGTGCGTGAGGTGGCCATCACCACAGTTGCCGCGCCTATCTCCTTTGTGTTGCCGGTGTAGATCGATTCAAGGACAGCGTGGTCTGCGCCAATACCTGCCAAGGCCATGCCGGTTTCGATCGTGATGTCGAGTTCGACAATCCGCTGTTGGATGCGGTACTGCTCCTCGGTGTGTCTGGTCCACGTAGAGATCTGGTTCGCAGGAGTCACCAGGGTCACATCGAGGCCATCCCGCCGAAGCAACTCTGCAATCACACCGCCGATGTAGTAGTGGTCGTCGTCGTAGACCACAACGGGACTTTCGGGCTGAAATCCGTCGAGTATGTCGTCAGGAGTGATGACAGTGGGGCTGTCCCACCCGGGGATGGGTTCGTTGTGCTCGCTCCCTACGCCGTCACGTCTCCACTTCGCCCCGGTTGCAATCACTACATGATCCGCGCCGTATTCGAGGATCTGGTCTTCGTCTATCTCGCTCTCCAGGAAGTAGTCGACGATCTTCAGCTTCTCGATCATTGTCAGACGCCAATCCCGGACGCGTCCCCATTGCGCGAGTCCGGGTAGACGTGACTCGAGCGCCACCCGGCCTCCGAGGTCACGACGGGCTTCGGTCAGGGCCACTTCATAGCCGCGCTTGCCAAGAGCGACTGCCGCTTCGAGGCCTGCGGGCCCACCGCCAACGATCAGAACCGAAGAGTCCGACCCCTTTTCCGGGATGTACTCTGGGTGCCAGCCCTTGCGCCACTCCTCGCCCATTGTCGGATTCTGCGTGCAGCGGATCGGAGTTCCCGTTTGGTCGCCGACGTAGCAAATGTTGCACCCGATGCACTCCCGGATCTCGTCGTCGCGGCCTTCGGCGATCTTGGTCGGGATGAATGGATCGGCGATTGACGGGCGAGCAGCACCGACCAGATCCACCACTCCCTGGCGAACGAGACGCAGCATGGTTTCGGGGCTGGTGAATCTCCCGACACTGACCACCGGTTTGTCCGTAACTGATTTGACCCACGACATTGTTTGTTCGAGCCCGGCTTCGGGGACGAAGCGCGAGGTCCCCATCTCGTACGAATAGTCGTGCACTGTTATATCCCACAGATCAGGGAGATCGGCAAGAAGCTCGAGCATCTCCCGCGGCTCTGCCGTGTCCTGGTCATCGTCCTCTCCGCTCGTGCTTGCCGAGAACCGAACCGCGACCGCACAGGTGTCACCGACTTCCTCTTTGGTCTCGATGATCAGTTCTTTGAGTAGACGAGCTCGGTTCTCCAGAGATCCTCCGTACTCGTCGGTCCTTTGATTGGAAGGCAGCAGGAACTGACGGAGTAGGTACCAATGGCATGCATAGACGTAGATGATGTCGAATCCCGCACGTTTGGCGCGTCGGGCAGCCTCGAGGTGCCACCGTTTGAGGTCCTTGATATCGGACTTCTCCATTGCCTTTGTCTGCAGAGGGTCGTCCACACCGGCGGGCATGCTGTAAGGGCCCAGGGGCGTCTCACGGGAGTAGTGGTTTGCCGATCCGGCACCTCCGTGCCAGAGCTCGATACCTGCGAGCGCACCGTGCTCATGGATCGCCTCCACGGTCATCGACATCGCCTTGATGTCCCCGTCGTCCCATATCGACGCAGACGGAAATGGTTCATCGTCGGACGATGGATGAATCGAGCAGTACTCGGTACAGACGGTTCCCCAGCCCCCTTCGGCCTTGACCCCACGAAGGGCAGCGACCGAATTAGGACGGCGATACCCCATGCCCGTGCAATGTGGAACCTGATAGAAACGGTTGGGTGCCGTCACCGGTCCGATCTCGACAGGTTCGAACAACAGGTCGAAACGGGGGTCACGTGGCATCCTCTGTCTCCTGAGGTCGGGTGATGGTTACCTTAGGAGCCGCACTAGGAGTGACGACCGCGGTCGGGCACACCCCAAGACACCTCCTCAATGCCCCGTTTTGCGTTCCGCCATTCCGTTGAGGACTTCGAGGACAAGACGGTTCGCCAGGTAGGCGGTCTGCTCTCCCGGTCCGTCATATGGTGGCGATACCTCGACGATGTCTGCGCCGAGCACGTTGAGATCCTTGGAGATTCTCCGGATGGTGTCGAGGAGATCGCGGGAGTTGAGACCACCGGGCTCGGGAGTACCCGTTCCGGGGGCCATACCCGGATCGACGACGTCGATGTCCACCGAGATGAACACACCCTTTGCTCCACCATCGAGTGAATAGGCGACCGCCTCGTCGACGACATCGTCGAGACCACGATCCATGATCTCGTTCATCATGAAGGTTCGCATCTTCTGCTCACCCATCCATTCGATGACTTCCGGCTCGGGCCAGTAGCCGCGCAGCCCGATCTGGACGAAACGGTGACCGGGAACGGCACCGGATTCGACCAGGCGACGCATCGGCGTGCTGTGCCCGGCCAGTCCTCCACGCTGGAGAAACCCGGTGTCGGCGTGGGCGTCGAAGTGAATCAAGGCGATCTCGCCAAATCCGTGCACCCGGGCAACACCTAGTGCATCGGGCCAGGTGATGGTGTGATCGCCTCCGAGGATGATGGGTACCTTGCCCGCAGCAGTGATATCCGCGACAACATCGGCAATCCGCTCGACTGACTCCTCCATCTCGCCAGGAATCACGTTGACGTCTCCGATGTCGACCACGCCGAGAACTCCTAGCGGGTCGATCCCGGTGAGTAGATGCGGGCGGTACCCGTCCATCGCCCCGTAGTCGGCATTACGGATCGCCGCCGGTCCGAATCGAGCCCCGGGTCGGTACGTGGTTCCCCAGTCAAAGGGAGCTCCGAGAATGACTACGTCTCCATCGCCCAAGTCGTCGGGGGTTGCCGCCGGGACCCCCAGAAAGGAGTTGCGGGATGCAAAGGAGATGTACTCCGCGGAGGCAAACGGGATTTCGGTCTTGCGCTGTTCGTAAGGCGTGTACATCGGCATCGGTACGCTAACTGGACTTTGACCAGGTCGGGACTTTCAATCTGCATTCCAGATCTGGCATGATGACCACCATGTCTGAGCAGGTTGCAGAGAACGAGATCACACCGGCCGCCCGAATGGGCAGGGCCATCGTCAAGGGTGTGATGATCGCTCTCCCATCGACGATCGTCTTGTTGACAGTCGCTGTCTGGCTAATAACCGACCTCGATCTGGGCGACTCCTTTGTCACCGCGCTGCTTCCAGGAATTCTCCTTGGTGGCTTTTCCGGCGGCTTCGCCGGCGTCGCCCTCACCATGGACTGAGGCTGGGCTTTCACTCCTCGCGGCGCTGAGCACGATCGCGGATCCTGAGGGGAGAGTAGGTGTGGCAAAAGGAACCAGAGTGAGAGAGAAGTGTCTGTTCGAGACCGTGGCAGATCGCATCGACGATGGCCGCAAAGGGGCTGTCGCTCGATGACGACCATCGATCGCCGACACTTCCTACAACTCATGGGCCTCGGATCAGTTGCCGTGCTATCGGGTTGTGTGAGGAGCTCACCCAAGCCCGGGCTTGGGAAGACGATCCCGGACCCCACAGACGTCGTGATCACGCGGTGGCGGGCGGATGAGTTTGCTCGGGGTAGCTATTCGTACCTTTCTCTTGACAGTCGCCCTGGCGACCGCGAGCTTCTCGCAGCACCCGTCGCCAACACCTTGTTCTTCGCAGGCGAGGCGACCTCTAGTTCAAATCCCGCGACGGTTCAGGGAGCATTGATGTCTGGACGTGACGCAGCAACCAAGCTGGTAGCAGTGGCCAATCCGAACGCGGCTGTTGGAGTTATCGGCGCTGGTGCTGCCGGGATTGCGGTTGGGCGACAGTTGGTCGACGCCGGCTTCGAGGTCGTTATCTATGAGGCACGACAGCGGATCGGCGGTCGCGTCCACACCGACGTGTCGTTAGACGTGCCGGTCGATCTTGGAGCGTCGTGGATTGATGGTGTCGATGGCAATCCCATGACAGCCATTGCCGATGCGATCGACGCGCCGAGAGTCCCCACCGATTACGACTCCACAATCACGTATGACGTCGACGGCAACCGTGTCCCCGACAGGTTCTGGGCTGGCGCGACTAGAACTGTGAATGGCGCGGCCGGGAGAGGTCTGACGATTCAGGCTGCTGTCGAAGAAGCTCTTGCGGATCGCACTCAGGAGTATGTGGACCAGTTCAACTTCGCGGTGGTCGCCACCTTCGAACATGAGTATGCCGCTGATGTGGGGCATCTGTCGGCTGATGCTCCACACGAAGGCAACTATTTCCCTGGCGGCGATGTGCTCCTTCCGAACGGCTATCTCCAACTGCTGAAGACTCTCACCGACGATCTGGATATTCGGCTCGACAGCCCCGTTGAACGGGTGGTCTGGGGAGCGGAGGGCACCACGATCTCCATCGCCGGCGAGGAGTTCACCCACGATCATGTCGTTGTCACGCTGCCGCTCGGAGTTCTCAAGGCGAAAGGCGTTCTGTTCGAACCACCGCTGCCGGACGAGAAGCAGGGGGCAATCGATCGCTTCGGGATGGGCCTTCTCAACAAGGTCGTACTCGAGTTCCCATACGCTTTTTGGGATCAAGACGTCGACTATTTCGGCTACATCGCTGAGGACCGCGGTAAGTGGGCGCAGTGGTACGACCTCGAGGATGTCACCGGAAGACCGATCGTGCTCGCTTTCCACGCCGGCTCGGTAGCCGGGGACATGGAGGCAGAGTCCGACGGCGTGATCGTGGCCGAAGCGATGGCTGTGCTGAGAACAATCTACGGCTAGCGCTCACTTGCGAGATCCGCGGGCTATTTTCACGCCAGACCCCTAGTGGAGCGAGAGTCATGAGTCTTCAAGGAATCAGAACCGCCGAGTGGTTCGAACGGGCGTCGTCCGTATTGATAAACGGTGTCTCCAGCCAGTTCCGCTATTGGGGCGATCACGACACGATCGTCATCGACCACGGTGAGGCCGGTCATCTCATCGACATGGACGGAAAACGCTACATCGACTATCAGCTTGGCTTCGGACCGGTCATTCTCGGTCACGGGGAGGAGAAGGTGACAGCCGCCGTCGCCGAAGCGGCCGCCTCCGGCACCAGCTTTGCGATGACCCAACGGCGTGAGATAGAGGCCGCGGAGAAGGTGATGGAAGCTCTCCGCTGGGCCGACGGTATGCGATTCACCAACACCGGCACCGAAGCGACCATGCATGCCATCCGACTTGCCCGCGGTGTCACCGGAAGGGACATCGTTGTCAAGTTCGAGGGCCAGTATCACGGGGTCCACGACTACGTGATGTTCTCGACGGCGGGCGCGCCCCCCGACGCCCTCGGCTCGAGGTTCAGCCCGGTGCCATGGCAGTCCTCTTCTGGCATACCTGACTCGATACGCACCTATATCCGAACTCTCCCCTTCAACGATCTCGAGTTGGTCGAGAGGACCTTCCAGGACGAAGGAAACCGGATCGCCGCGGTCATCGTGGAACCGATGCTGGGCAACGCCTTCGGTTTGATGCCTGGGGACGGGTATCTCGAAGGTCTGCGTCGGCTGTGCGATGAGTCCGGAGCCGTTCTCATCTTTGACGAAGTCAAGACGGGATTTCGAATCGCCGTCGGTGGAGCCAATGAGTACTTCGGGGTGACACCCGACATCGGCACCTACGCCAAGGCCCTCGGAAACGGTTTCCCGGTGGCTGCCATCGCCACAAGGGGTGAGCTAATCGAGGGCTGGCGGAAGGGTGGCATCACCCAGGCGGGCACATACTCGGGCAACGCGGTGGCCGTCGCGGCTGCGACCGCGACGATTGACCAGCTCACCACCGGTGAGCCACTTGCCCGCGTCGAGAAAGTGGGACAGGCACTGATGGAGGGTCTGGAAGGGATCCTCTCCGAGCTGAGTGTCGAGGGGAAGATCACCGGTCATCCGTCGATGTTCTCGATCTACCTGGGAGAGGGAGAGCCAAAGGAGTTCCGCGACGCGGCGGGCCATGACACCGACCTCTACGAGGACATCTGTTCTCGCATGATCAAGAAGGGCGTAATGCCCTGTCCGGACGCTCTCGAGCCGTGGTTCGTCTGTGCGGCTCATACCGATGAGGACGTGGCCACGTCGCTTCAGGTATTCGAGGAGTCGTTGACGGAGGCGTTGGCGGACAGGTGATTCGTGTAGCTGTCTCGGGGGCAGGGGGGAATCTGGCCGGTCCAATCATCGAGGGGATCGTCGCATCGGATGACCTCACGCTCTCAGGTTTGTTCAACCCCAAGCGTGCCGCCTCGGAGATGGCGGGGGTGCCCATCGCCGGGGAGCAAGCTGATGTTGACGCCGATGTGATGATCGAGACGGCGCACCCCGATGTCGTGTTCGACAATCTCGCCTCCTGGCGTGATCTCGGGATGGCGGCTGTGGTCGGCACATCGGGATTCACACCGGAGCGACTCGATCATCTCCGTGAGCTGTGGGGCACCGGTGCACCGTGTCTTGTGGTCCCCAACTTTGCCATTGGCGCAGTGTTGATGATGCGTTTCGCCGCCGAGGCCGCCGGCCACTTCGAGGCTGTGGAGGTCATCGAGCGTCATCATTCGTCCAAGCCCGACGCTCCCTCGGGTACGGCGCTGGCATCGGCGATGGGTATTGGAGCGGCAGGTGGAACCTCCGCCGAGGGCTCAGAGGAACTAGTCACGGGAGCGAGAGGGGCATCGGTCGAAGGGGTGAGAATCCACTCACTTCGTCTCCCTGGTGTCCTATCCCAGCAAGAGGTTGCCCTTTCCAACGCCGGTGAGGTCCTTTCGATAGAGCATCTCTCAACGAGCTACCAGTCGTTCGCTGCCGGGGCGCTCCTTGCCGCACGAAAGGTTCAGTCTCTTCCCGGGGGTGTCCACTTGGGATTGGACGCCGTCCTCTAATACCGTCGTCGCATGGCGCAGATCCACGGCGGACAGATAATCGCCCGGGCTCTCAAGTCCGAAGGTGTGGACACCGTCTTCACCCTCACCGGTGGGCACATCGTGCCGATTCTCGACGGTTGTGTCCAGGAGGGGATTCGTGTCGTCGACTTCCGTCACGAGCAGGCTGCGGCGCATGCTGCCGAGGCGTACACCCGTTTGACCGGGAAGCTGGGTGTTGCTGCGGTGACTGCCGGGCCCGGCGTCACCGACACGATCACCGGTGTGGCTACGGCCTTCTACGCTGCCATCCCGATGCTTGTCATCGGGGGGCGTCATTTGATTCGCCAGGAGCTCAAGGGCGGGCTTCAGGAGATGGATCACACCCGGCTGTTCCACTCAATCACCAGATGGTCGGCCACCGCATGGCAGGTGGACCGTCTTGCCGACTACATCGCCACTGCGGCACGCCACGCCTTCGAGGGAAGGGGCGGTCCTGTGTTCCTCGATGTGCCGATGGATGTCCAGTTCGACATGGTCGAGGAGACCGCTGTCGGATTTCCGACCTCCTCTCGAGCCTCAGCCGGTTTTGGGGCAGATGACGACACTCTCGATCAGATAATCGGGGCGCTTGGGAATGCCGACCGGATCATGGTCTTTGCCGGTGTCGGCGCGCGCTCGGGTGAGCCCAACCAACTCGCCGACCTTGCGGAACTCTTGCAGGCCCCGACCTACGTAAACAGCCGGGCTCGCGGCTCGCTGCCTCATCGTCATCCGCTTCTTGGCAATCATCGGCGGTCGCAAGCCATGGCCGGGGCCGACGTGGTGCTTGCCCTCGGCGTGGATTGGGACTTCCGAACCGGGTATGGCGGGAAGATCTCAGATGATGCGACGGTCATTCAGATCGACGCCGACCCTGCGAAAGTGGGCTGGAATCGACCTGCGCATGTGGGAGTGGTCTCCGATCCGATGACCGTGGTGAGCCAACTTGTCGCCAGGGCAGACGACATCAGACGCGAGGAGACACCGTCCTGGACCTCGGAAATCATGAACGCCGAGGCGGAGAGCGCAGCAGCCGCGCTTGTCGAGGCCACCGACGACTCCTCGCCCGTCATGCCACAGAGGTTTGCGAGGGAGGTTGCCGAGTTCTTCGGACCGGACTCCATTGTCGCCGTCGATGGCGGCGACATCGTCTCCACCACTGCCCGCTGGCTCCAGACCTCGACCGCTGGCCATGTCCTCGACCCTGGTCCGTTTGGCACGCTTGGCACCGGTGCGCCTTATGCCATAGCGGCCAAAACGGTCTTCCCCGAGAAGATGGTGGGCATCGTCTTTGGTGATGGAGCATTCGGGTTCAACGCCATGGAGTACGACACCATGGTCAGGCTTGCCCTGCCGATCATCGGGGTGGTCGGCAACAACGGTGTCTGGGCCAACATCAAGACCTTTCACAAAATGGCCTATCCCGATCGGCTGGTGGCGACCGATCTCGGCATCAGGCCTTATCACGAGATGGTCAGAGGCCTTGGCGGTCACGGCGAGTTTGTCGACGACCCAAACGAGATTCGACCGGCCCTGGAGAGGGCACGCCAGTCAGGACTGCCATCTCTCATCAATGTTCACATCTCTGAAACGATGCGAATGTCCTCCAACTACTCCCAATAGGTGTGGGGGCTACGCGCTGAGCCCGCCCGGGTCGTCGGGGACATCGACCCCATGTTCTTCGAGCACCTCTAGCGGGACGATCTGCAAAGCCCTCTCATGAGTCGAGGCGAGCACCACCGGCGCGGCAAACCCATCGCGGTAGGCCCTCAGCCAGTTGCGTGCGGTGACGCACCATCGGTCACCGGGTTTCAGACCGGGGAAGTGGTGTTGTGGCATAGGAGTGGTCAAATCGTTGCCGGCGGTGCGCTGATGCTCGAGAAACTCGGCGGTGACTACCGCACAGATCGTGTGACTTCCCATGTCCTCAGGTGCCGTCTCGCAGTTGCCATCACGAAACCAGCCCGTGATCGGATCGATGCTGCACGGCTCCAGGTCGCCGCCGATGACGTTTTGCTCAGGCATCTCCTAGAAGACCACAACGGTGAGTAGGCCGACCGCCAGGCAGTAGACAGCGAATGGAATCAGTCCAACCCTGCGCAAGGCCGCCAGCAGCCAGGCAATGGCGAAGTATCCGGACACGGCGGCGACAACAAAACCGACGATGAGCTCTGGCCCAAACTCCCCTGATCCGATGAGATCCGGTAGCTGGGTGAGTCCGGCCCCCGCAATCGCGGGGATCCCAAGCAGGAACGAGAACCGGGCTGCTTCGACGGGGGAGAACTTTCTCCCATTCCCGGCGCTGATCGTGATGCCCGACCTCGAAATGCCGGGGATCAGGGCGAAGGCCTGGGCAATTCCGACGATGACGGCATCGGGAACGCGTCCGTCGATGAATGCCCGCGTCCCGGTGGCTAGTCGCTGGCCTATGACGAGAATCACACCGGTCGCCATGAGGGCCCAGCCGACATTGGAGACGGTTGCCTGGAACAATTCGAGGTTGTCTTTGAGTGGGAGCCCGACGATGGCAGGGATGGTTCCGATGGCCACCAACAGCGCGATCTTGCGCCCTTCGGGCTCGGTACGCAGCCGGAGAACCCTCATCACATCCTCCCGGAAGTAGATGAGGACCGCCAGCAGGGTTCCCAGATGGAGTACGGCCGTGATGGCGAGGCTGGGAGGAGCGATTTCCACGCCGAGCTCTGCGAGAAATGCAGGGATGATCACGAGGTGTCCCGACGATGAGACAGGGAGGAATTCGGTGAGACCCTGGATCAGGCCCCAGATGATCGCGGCTGCCACATCGGGCACGGTAGTGCTCAGCCAGTGGAGACAAGTACCGCTATTCGCGAGTCTGCGGCAGCTACTGCGACCTCACTGGCCGACGCTGGCGCCACCGCAATGCCGCCGCTTGCCGCGGCGAAAGGGTCTTCGGGTACCGAGAATGCGATCACACCCTCGACCACTTTGCCAGAGTCGAGCAGGACGACCTTGACTTCGTCGCCGGCTCGAGCAATGGCGGGTACGTCCGCGGAGATGACCCACCAGCCGGACGGGATAGCCGAATCGCCGTCTCCGACGTCGGAAACGAGAATCGGCTCGCCTTTCTCGATTGCTACTGCTGCCACAGCGTCGGGGTGGACCAGATCCAACAGACCGGAGGGGATGCGTCGGATCTCGGTGTTGATCGACGTGAGATCATCTCCAGCCGCTATCGCCTCGATTGCAAATGGATGGTCGACAAGAGGATCAGGCCGGAACTCGACCCAGATGGCGATGACGACGAGAAGTCCGGCGGCGACCCATCTTCCGATCGGTGGCGAAGCCAACCACAACATGTTTTGAACCTACGGGGCCGGCGTCCCCGGGAGAAGGGAGTCGTCAGGAGTCTTTGGAAGTCGAAGAGCTCGCTTTCGGCTTCGACTGCGACTTCGATTGGGACTTCGACTTGGACTCCGAAGACGTCTTGGTCGAGGTGTCCGATTTCTCCGGTGGCTTCGAACCGCCGGAAGACCTGTTGCCCGTGGCGTAGAACCCGGAGCCTTTGAAGACGATGCCTCGGGCATGAAAGACCTTCTTCAGCTCCCCGCCGCAATCGTTGTGCTTCTTCAGCGGTTTTTCGGAGAACGATTGAAAGATCTCGATGTTCTCACCACACTGTTTACAGGCGTATTCGTATGTTGGCATGGGTGGGTGTGACCGGCTTGGAAGGGTGGAACCAGTCAAGTGTAGAACCTGACCCCGAGGTCTTCCATTCCCCACCTGTTCAGCTTTGCTGAAGGGGCGCCAATATGATCGCTCTATGACGATCGCCCTTGCCCTTGTCGGCGCCTATGTGGTGGGAAGCATCGATTTTGCGGTGATCGTCGCCCGGATGCACGGGGTCGATATCCGTGAGGTGGGCAGCGGCAACCCTGGCGCCTCCAATGTCCTGCGGACACTTGGTCGACTACCGGCGGCGATGGTGCTGATCGGCGACACGCTGAAAGGCGTGATTGGAGCGTCCATGGGGTTTGTTGCGGGTGGTCTCGTCGCGACGATGCCGTCCAACGAGCTCTCGCACTGGGCGTTCGCAGCCGGCTTCGCCGCAGTATTGGGTCACTGCTACCCGGTCTTTCACAGATTCAAGGGAGGAAAGGGTGTGGCCACGGGCTTTGGGGTGGTGATCTTTACCGTATGGCAGGTGGCGGCAATCACCATTGTCATCTGGGCAGTCCTTGCGAGGTTCACCAAGATTGCCTCGGTTTCCTCGCTGATAGTGATCATATTGGCGATCCCGCTGGCCATCTGGCAGGGGGTCAGCGGATTGAGTCTCATGTGGATGGTGATGACGGTCGCTCTCATCGTTTGGCGCCATCGGGCCAACATCGCGAGGATGGTCAGAGGGAGCGAGGAGAAGGTTCCGACGTGAGCATCGATGTTGCCGTCATCCCGGCGGCTGGACGCGGTATGAGAATGCGCCCGGCGACCCGGGTGGTTCCCAAGGCTCTTCTCACCGTTGTCGACAGACCGGCGATTCAGTATTCGGTAGAGGAGGCGGCACGTGCTGGAGCCAAGGAGGCCGTTGTCGTGGTGGACCTCGATGCCGGTCATCTGGTGGCGCAGCATTTCAGCCTCGACGGGGCGCTTCCCGGTCTCGAGGACATCCGAATCCGACCGGTCGTTCAGGAGGAGGCGCTCGGACTCGGCCACGCCGTGAGTGAGGCCGCTCACATGGTGGGTGATCGGTCCTTCTTTTGCCTTCTCTCCGACAACATCGTTCGACCCGGACGTGACGTCCTTGAGTCTCTGGGCTCGGGCAGTCGAGAGGGAGCGGTGTCGGTGATGTGTCTCCGTGAGCTCAATGATGAGTTCCTCTCCAGATACGGAGTGGTGATTCCCGACTCAGATGTGGTGGACGGGTATCTAGACCTCGCCGGGGCAGTCGAGAAGCCGGGCGCCGCGGCGGCTCCATCCCGGTTTGGCCTGGTCGGTCGTTATGTCTTCACCCCAGAGGTGTTCTCCATTCTCGAGAAGACCTTGCCGGGGGTCGGTGGTGAGATCCAACTCACCGATGCCATCCACGAGCTAGGCCAGCGTGGGCGGCTACGCGGCTTCGTGGCGGGTGAGGATCTTCTGGATGTCGGAACTCCCCAGGGTCTGCTCAGGGCTTCATATGAGTTTGGTCTCGACCGCTTCGGTCCTGAGTTGTTCGGGTAGGTGAGATGAGAACACTTGAAGCAGTTCGGTCTGAGATACTGCGTTCGGTACGACGGCTCGACACGGAGACCGTTCCGTTCGACGAAAGTCTTGGCAGGGTCCTGGCCGAAGCGGTCGTATCCGGGGAGGAGGTGCCCCACTTCGCCAACTCGGCCATGGACGGTTTCGCGGTCCGTGGCGTGGATGTCCGCGAGCCTGAGGCTCTTCTCGCAGTGCTCGGTGACCTGCCGGCTGGTCAGGTCGCGTCGGTCTCCGTGGGAGACGGTCAGGCCATCAGGATCATGACTGGTGCTCCGATGCCTGATGGTGCTGACACCGTCGTGCGGGTCGAAGACACGACTGCCGATGGTGACAACGTGAGGATTCACACCGTGGTAGGAGAAGGCACCCATGTGCGTGAGGCCGGCGGAGATGTCCGAGCCGGTCAGGTCGTGTTCGAACCCGGCCTGCGCATGGGGCCCGTACATGTTGGTGTTCTGGCGACGATGGGTGTCGTGGAGCCGGTCGTGTCTCGACGCCCCCGGGTAGGGGTGATGTCAACCGGCGACGAACTTCAGCCACCGGCCACTCGGAACCTGGCTCCGGGGATGATCCGTGACTCCAATCGACCGATGCTGGTAGGTCTTCTCGAGGATGCCGGCGCCGACGTGATCGATTACGGGCGGATAGGCGATGATGCCGACGAGCTTCGTGCCGCTCTGGGCCGGGCGGCCGTCGAAACCGAAGCGATAGTGACCTCCGGTGGGGTCTCGATGGGAGACTACGACGTGACGAAACTCGTCTTGCGCGACGAGACAGAAGTCGATTTCATTCAGGTCGCCATGAAGCCCGGTAAGCCCCTTGCCTTCGGACACCTGGGTGGCACCCCTTTCTTCGGACTTCCCGGCAACCCGGTGTCGGTGGTTGTTTCCTTTGAGCAGTTTGTCAGGCCTGCCCTGCTCACAATGCAGGGAGCGAGTGAGGTGCTCAGACCGCAGGTGACGGTCGCTGCCGGTGAGCGACTCGTGACCGATCCGGCAAAGGTCGTGTTTCTCCGGGTCAGGTTGGAAGGTGATGGCGCTGCCGTCCGAGCGACGCAGGCCGGGGGTCAGGCCTCTAACGTCCTTTCGGTTGCAGCGGTTGCCGACGCCTTTGCAGTTGTGCCTAGAGGAGTGGAGACGATCGAAGCGGGAGAGCCGGTGCTGATAGAACTGTTCCGAAGTCCAGAGACCAGGGAACATCGTTATGACGTCTGACCAGGAATTCACCCATCTCAACGAGGCCGGCGAGGTGCACATGGTGGATGTGAGCGGCAAGGAGATCACTGACAGAGTCGCTGTGGCCGAGGGATACATCTCAATGTCCCCCGGTCTGGCCGCACAGTTCTTCTCGGGTGATCTGCCGAAGGGCGACGCGGCCGCGGTTGCGCGTGTGGCGGGAATCGCGGGGGCAAAAAGAACCGCGGACTTGATACCGCTCTGCCACCCGATTCCACTGACTGGAGTCGAGCTCAACCTGGAGCCGGTTGGGCATGGCATTCGAATCACAGCTACCGTTTCAACGACAGGCCAGACCGGGGTTGAGATGGAGGCAATGACAGCCGTTTCGATTGCTGCTCTCGCCATCTATGACATGGTGAAAAGCGTCGAGCGTGGCGTGACGATCGAGTCGGTCCACCTTCTCCGCAAGACCGGAGGCAGATCGGGCGAGTGGCAAACGTCGAAGGTCGTTGATTGATGGTGGGCAATCTCATTACGCTCGGCATTGGACGGAGTAAGCACAGGACATGGAAACAAGCGTCATAGTCGGTCTGCTTGTGATTGCAGCCGTTTGGAGCGTCTATCTGCTTCCAGTTGTCTTCAGTGACCGCCGTGAGGGATCGAAGACGTCCACCGAGGAGTTCGACCGGTGGTCTCACACCATGGCGGACGTCCAGAGGCACAGCGCAGCCGACCTTGCTTCCAGCAATCGAAGTGTCATCCGCTCACGACGTCGCCGCACACTTGTCGGTCTGACTCTTCTCACCACCGTGAGTCTCGGTCTCGCCTGGTATGTCAACTCGCTTGCCTGGCTTCTCGTCGGACTGTTCTTTACCTCACTTGTCGGCCTCTACATGGCGGTTCTTGCCCAGATGAGGCAACGGCGAGCGGCGCGTCTCAAGGTGACCCACGTGGCGGAGCGCTCAGCCGATCTGGAAGAGCCCCAGGTTCGAGTCATCGGCAGTTGAATCTCGACTCGATCGACAGAATCCGTTCCATTCTCGATGCTCGCTTTGCTGCGCGGGAGAAGGCCATCACCGGGTCGCGAAAGGTCATCCGGGCTTCGGCGAACGGGATCCGGGCATTGCATCGCGGCGAATGGGACAAGGCGGCTGGTCTGATAGGAGAAGCCGGAGCGTTGCTCGAGGAGATCAACAACGTGTCGGCTGACCATCCGGAGATCAAGAATGCCGGGTTCGTTTCCGACGCCGCCAAGGAGTACGCCGAGGCACGGATCACCGCGGCGATCTTCAGAAACGACGATGTGCCCACATTCGAGGATCTGGGGATCGACCCTGTTCCTTATCTCCACGGTCTGGGCGAGGCAGTGGGGGAGATGCGACGTCACATGCTCGACCTGCTCCGCGACGAGAAGATCGCCGAGGCCGAGTCAACTCTCGAGGAGATGGACAAGATCGTCGACATGCTCGCCGGCATCGACTACCCCGACGGGATGACCAACAGCCTTCGCCGTACCACTGACGTCTCCCGGTCACTCGTCGAACGCTCCCGCTCCGACCTGACCGCAACTGTCGTCCAAGAACGTCTCCGCGAAGACCTCCGCCATTTCTGAAACCTCCGGTAGTTAAGCCCATATACGGGCCTAACTGCCTCCAGAAACGCACGATCTGGCTCACCGACCAGCCACCGGTAGAATTCTGGCTCCCGAAAGGGGCTGTAGCTCAGCCTGGCAGAGCACCTCGTTCGCAACGAGGGGGTCAGGGGTTCAAATCCCCTCAGCTCCACAACGAATAGTCAATGATCCTATTGGTCGCAGGTTGCCTGCAGAGTGAGTGGTTCCAGCTCAGCACCCGGAGGGAGCGGTGCGAAGAATGAGAGGCCCGGAACTAGCGGATCGTTGAGAAACGCTGTCCCGGTCGCTGTGAGAGCGTCTCATTCCGTGGCGTCGTACCAATCTGGGCACTTCGCGGTAAGTGTTCCCTCGGCGGTTCCACCGTTGACACGGTCGGTGAATGCTCCGCTGGCGGAGATCTCGTCCCCGTTCACCGTGATATCCACTTCTTCGTTGATGGCCTCCCAGTAGACGGTCGGGTTACCACCGTTCTCGATATCGGCGACGGACACGAGAAGCCCGAAGGAGTCGTCAGCGACATACACCTGAAGCCCATCGGTGACGTAGGAGACGTTCCATTCTGAGCCGGCTTCACCGGCAGGGGCGTTTTGGAAGGCACACAGTGCTCCCGGGAACTCCCATGTCTCATCTCCGATGGTGAGCGTGATGGCAATGGCATCGGGCTCAGGCGCTGGTTCGTCAGCCGGCTCCTCGGCCGGCTCCTCGGCCGGGGCCTGGGTTTCGGGTGGCGCCCCCTGGTCGGTGGCGGTAGTCGGATCGGGGCCATCGTCGGCGGGTTCTGTTGTAGATTCGGCCAGTTCCCCGCCACACGCGGCTAGGAGCATCGCGAGAATCAGTATGGCTCTTGTCATAGGTCCTGTCCCCTCGTCACCTTCACTATTTTCGATGCTACTTGACGCCTCCTGAGAATGCGTGCATGTTCTCGGCGGAGGCAAGGTCAACTGCCAGCCCCTGAGGTCGGTGAAGACGTTGGGGAACTCGTTTTCAGTCCAGGAGCAGTTTCAGGGTTTTCCCTTCATGGACCGGGGTTCGATCGCCCTGAAAGGATTTCCGGAGCCGGTACGTCTATTCGAAGTGTCCTGGGAATAGGAGAGGAACCCCGAGGCGTTCAGCAGACCTGTCCGCCCACACACAGACTGGAAGGTCTTGTCGTAGCTGTCACCGACCGATCCGATCGGTGAGGGTCACCGTGTTCGTCTGCGTCGCCAGAAGAGCGCCACCACGAGGCCGATTGCGGCGACGAGCAGCACGACGGTGTCCGTCAACCCGAATCCGCTGCGCACGGCTCTGTCAGCTTGAACGAGACCAGCACCTAACAGTGGGTCGTTGCTCGGATTCGATGCCGTGTCGATCAGCCGGTCTCTCACCTCGCTGGGCGATCTGATGCCTGAATCGATCATCAACGCTGCAATACCCGCCACATGAGGAGAGGCCATCGAGGTCCCGTCGAGCTCTTCGTAGCCGTCGGAGCCCTCCGGCCAGATCGTCGTGGGGTAGGTCGGTGCAGTGGAGATGATCCGGGCACCTGCCGCAGACACCGCTCTAGGATCCCCGAAATTAGAGAACCTGGCACTCTCACCCACCTCGTTCGTCGCGTTGACCACCAGCACCGGCGTCTCGGTGTTGTAGGCGGTCAGAAATGTGTCGTCGTTGCCGGCCGCGGCCACAACCACAACACCCTTGTCGTTGGCGTACTCAATAGCCTGATTAGTCGGATCAACCTTGTTGTAGATCCGACCGAGCAGGTTGCTTGACCCCCCCAGTGAGAGGTTGATCACATCCGCTCCGTTGTCTGCCGCCCACCGAATCGCCTCAGCAATGTCATCCGAACTACCCGACCCATCAGCCCCGAGCACCTTCAAGGGCATGATGTTGGCCTCCGGGGCCATGCCGATCACCCCGATTGCGTTGTTTCCGATCGCTGCGGCCGAACCCGCCACATGGGTTCCGTGGCCGTTCTCATCGTTCGGAATATCATCATCATCGACCCAGTCATGGCCAGCAACAATTCGGTCAGCCAGATCCGGATGATCCATATCGATACCGGTGTCAATAATGGCAATCACTACCCCATCTCCCGTTGTCGCTCCCCAGGCCTCGAGCATCCCATGCTGATCCACCGCGTATTGGTCAACCGCCAACGGATCGTCAGGATCAGCAGCAGCACCCCCGCACGAGGCCAGCAGCAGAAGAAAGACAGAAGCCACCAGGGCCTGCTTCCCGGATATCGAAGAGGTGGGCATATGCAATGAGGTTCCTTGACGGGTGGGTCATGAGAGCCTACTTGGCCGAACCGCCGAGGCGGCCAACCTTGCCGGCGAAAAGCCCAAGATTCATCTCTTGGTCAACAGGAAGGCAGCCTGGTGACGCTCTGGATTGGCGGAGAAGGGCTCGATCTCCCAGAAGCCGCCAAAGAGCTCCTCGACTTCACCGGGTACCAGGGTTGGGGCGAGACGGGAAGGGCCATTGAGCGAGAAGAACGGAAGATCTTCCACAGGCCCGTAGAAACACCACTCGAGGAAGACTGAACCAGGTCGCGACAACCTGTCAATCGTGTCCACCATCGCCCGTCGCTGGTGTCCTCTCAAATCGTCCAGCGTCCCGAAGTCGATCAGGAAGTCGAATGCCCCTTCCAATTCGTCAATCGAGTCTGCAGTGAGATCTCCCTGAACGAAGGTGCAGTCCACTGCAGCTTCGTTGGCCCGTTCATGGGCCTTGGCCAGAGCTACGGGGGAGAAGTCGACGCCAAAGGAGTCAAACCCCCGAGCAGCGAGGTAGACGACGTTTGCTCCCGAACCACATCCGAGGTCGATCGAACGCCGGTGCCGGCTCGGGTCCACCCGACCGGAGGCGAGCAGAGTCTTCAAATCCTCACGGACCCCAACAGCATCCCAGGGTGCCCAGTACTTGTAGAAGAGGTCGTAGATAGCTGACTTCATGGGTCTTTCGGGCAAGGGTGGTAATCCATCCACTTCCACTTCATCAGTCGGTTGCGGCCATCTCGCTCCGGATCGAGATTGTCCACACGATGAACCCAATCAAGGCGATGCTCCCTCCCAATGAAGTGGCGATGCTCTCGGGACCGAACGGGGCACCGAGTATCCCGATCACAAATCCGGCACCCACCGCCAGAGCGGACCACGTGGTCCGTCGGCCGAGCAGACCGGTGCGACGGGATATGACTCCTTGTGCCACGAACCAGCCACCGATGAGACCGAACCCGACGAACTGCATGCCCAGTCCACCACCTGCGGGAACGAACTGATGAGAGACATCAGACGTGAGCAGCACGATGCTCCCTACCCCAACCAGGGAGCAGCCGGTCATGCCGAGCCACTTTCCCACACGCGCCAGCGAGGTCTCTTCGGTATTGAGCAGTTGATCGAGGCCCAGAATCAGGGGGACAATGGTGATTGCTTGGATCAGGCCCAACGCATCGCTGATGGTGAACCAGACACCCCCTGCCGTCACGAAACCAACGAAAGCGATGATCGAACCGAGAAAGGCGGTCAGGGCGAGGAGAGCCCAGAATCGGATCCTCTGTCGGGTGGTGGCTGACTCCGATGAATTCGCTACCGGTGCACTCTCTGCAGTTGTCATCATTTCCCCTTTCAACCCTCGATCGTCAGTGTTGCCAACATATTCTCGTGACCAGGCACTTCACAAACCACGGCGTACTCCCCGCTGGGGGCTTCGATGTCGACCCTACGTGCGGTGTTGCCGGGCAGCTCGAGATCAATCGCCAGGTCGTCGATGGTGAAGGTGTGCCGGACGCCGTCCTTGTTGTCGATCCACACTCCAGAGGAGTCCGCGGTCAAGACGATCTCGGTCGGGCCGAACTGAACACCTTGTGCGGTGACCGCAACATCGGCAGCCGCCGCTACCACGGACTCCTCGGAGGCAGCCGACACCAGTGACACGACGGTGCCCATGGCAAGGATCGCACCAAAGGTGACGGCGATAGCGAAGATCGGTTTGGGCGACCAGCCGAAGAACACCCCAAGGCCACCGATGATCACCGCTGCGCCGGCGAGGACGCTGAGCAGCGTGAGCGCAAACACCCATCCGCCGTTGGGGTGGGCAAGGTCCTCGATGATGAAGGGGGCGTTACCAACAATGGTTACTGCCGCGAGGGTCGCTGCGATCAGGCCGAGTCTTCGTCTCTCACCCGTCAGGAAGACGGCGAGGACGCCAAAAACCACGCCTATGACAAGAACCGGTGGGATCAGCCCGACAACCAGTTGCAGACCCAGTGAGAACCCCACCAAGCCGGTGGCCCCCCATCTGGCCAGTCTCATCCATTCACCGCCGGAGCTCGGCTCTACACTTTGAGTGATTCGCTGTTCGGCCACCTCGGTCATTTCGTTCCCCCTTTGTTCTCGTTCAGATCCGCGGCAGTGGCTGGTTCCAGAGGCTCCTTGAGCAGGAATCGAGTTGTCTCTTGGCCGACATGGGCCGGATCATCGAGCCAGGGCAGATGACCGGAGTCGGCGATCATTTCCAGTGTTGCGTTGGGCATTGTCTCTGTGACCCACCGGGCAACATCCTCACCACCGAAGGTGTCGTCGGCGCCCCACAGGAAGTGGGTCGGTGTCTCAACCCTCGACAAGGTCTCTCCATCCAGCGCCACCTCCTCGTCGAAGCCCCCCTTGGCCTTCACCGAATAGATCATGTCGCCGTCGTTGCGCATGGTGTTGGTGTAGCGCTGAAGCGCCGTGTACCACTCGTCGTGTGCCGGCGGCAGTGTCCCGGCGTCGAGGCTGGCACCATGGCCGATCTGACGCATGATGGAGTCCTGGGCCTTCTTGTTGGGCGGGAGGACACCGATGATCTTCCTCATCCCGGGGACCATCAACACCTTCATGAATGGCGGTAGATGCTGGCCCGGGAGAAGGGCAGGACACGCCATCTGGACCATGCGATCGAATCGCTCGGGGGTGGAGGCGGCACTCCACAAGGCGCAATAGCCGCCGAGCGAGGAAGCGACCACATGGGCCTTGTCGATTCCGAGGCCATCAAGAACATCTGCGACAAGATGGGAGGCGAAATCGATGAGGGTGTCCTTCTTGGCCACGTAGCTGTCGCTCAATCCGGTTCCAGGGCGGTCGAGGAGAAAGCATTTCAGACCATGTGTCTCGGCAACCAGGTTCGCCCAGGTCGACCCGCTGTTGGGGCCGCCGTGTATGAACAGCACAGGGGATCCTTCCCCTACCTCCTGGACTCGCACCGTGGTCCCCAGCCTGGGCAGTGGAACGAAATGTTCCTCTGGGTTCAATTCGACGGATTGCCACAGTCGCTGCTCGACTTCCCGGTACTTCGTCTCCTGCACACGCATCTCCTCGTTTATGGTTTTCCAGAATGTACTTTATTTAATTGCATGATGCAACTAATATATTGGTATGAGCGGAAAGCGCCCATATCGATTGGGAAAACGGGCAGCCTCGGTAGCCGACACCAAACGTCGGATCCTGGAAGCGGCCAATGCCGAATACGCGGAGAACGGCATCGAGGACACTTCGATGCAGGCGGTGGCCCGTCGGGCCGACGTCGCGCCGGGAACGGTTCTCTATCACTATCCCACCCCGGAGGATCTGGCCGACGCCGTAGTGGTGACCTGGATCAACGACATCGGCATGCCGACCGCCGATGACATCGACTCTGGGGCCGATCTTCAAACAAGGATTCGTTCCCTGGTGGGTCTCCTATACGAGATGTACGAGAGCAGCGATTGGGCGTACAAGATCTATCGGAAGAGCCCAGATCATCCATCTCTGGTGAAGAGCAATCAGATGTGGGAGGAGAACCTAGGGGCCATGATGTTCAAAGCACTTGGCGAAAGGGCAGCGGATCCGGAGGCTGTTCAGGTCGTTTCCGTCCTGATCGACCCCGGATTCAGGGGAACCCTGCTCTCCCGGGGAATGAGTTCGGAGCGGGCGGTCGACGCTGCGACTCGGATGACCCTCGACTGGCTGCACTGACCCCTGGGTGCGGAACTTGCTCGACATATGGGTCCACGTGCGTATGGCTTCACATTCTCACGCGTTCCGAAGTCGGGTCGTAAAGCGGTCTGGTGGAGACGGTGGCCGGATAGTTCCGGTTGACGATCTCGACTTGCCAATCACCCTCATCTAGATACTCACTTGTCACGGGTTCGTCGGCCTCGATCATCGTCAGGCCGACCGCGCCGCCCAAGGTGAACCCATACGAGGCAGCACGGACGTAACCCACCGACTCTCCGTTGCGATGCATCACCTCACCGTGGAACATCAGTGGTTCGGGATCATTGACCAAGACCTGAAGGAGTCGCCGGTTCGTTGGGCGTGCCGCCATCTGAGTCAGCACCTGGTCTCGCCCGATGAAACCCCCGGGTTTCTCCATGTCCACGGCGAAGTCGAGACCTGCCTCGACAATTCCGTCTGTGTTGTCAATGTCGTGCCCGTAGTCCCGAAAACCCTTCTCCAAACGAAGACTGCTCAGAGCTTTGAGCCCGGCGTGGCGGAGCCCGAATGACTCACCGGCTGAGACCAGACGGTCATAGACGTCGACTGCTTCGCCGGCGGGTATGTACAGCTCGTAGCCGAGCTCCCCGAGATATGTGATGCGGATGCAGAGAACCTTCGCCGGACCGATGTTGATCTCCTTCGCACTTCGGAAAGGAAAACCCTCGTTGGAAAGGTCCGCTGGTGTGAGCGATTGCATCAAATCCCGGGAGAGTGGCCCCTGGATGTTGATCTGGGCGAAGCCCTCGGTCACATCCGTGATCGACACTTCCATTCGATCGGTGGTGTTCTGCCGCATCCAGGCTCGGACGTGACGGTGGGCGGTATCGGTCGCGACGACCCAGAAACGCCCCTCCTCGAGCTTGGTGACGGTCAGGTCTGCCTCGATGGTTCCACTGGAGTTGAGCCATTGGGTGTAGGTGATGATCCCGGGCTCGCCATCGACTCGATTGGCGGAGATCAACTCGAGTAAAGCACCCGCGTCAGGTCCCTCGACGATGAACTTGGACATGAACGACATGTCCATCAGCACCACGCCATTGCGGGCCGCCTCGTGCTCGGCGCGCCAGTAGGGGAACCAGTTCTCACGCTGCCAGGAGAGCCGCTCGACGACTGGTTCGGAGCCGTCGGGTGCGTACCAGTCGGCGCTCTCCCAGCCACTCACCTCCCTGAAGTGGGCGCCCCTTGCGACGAGGCGGTGGTGAATCGGCGACAGCTTGACGTCCCGTGCGGTCTGGGGGGAACGGTTGGGGTAGTGGGCCCGGTAGACCATCCCGAGCGACTCCGCGGTGCGGGCACGGAGATACCCGGGGTCGGCCTGATAAGAGCGCATCCGGTCGATGTTGAAGCCGGTCACGTCGACGTCAGGCGCACCATTGACGATCCAATGGGCGAGCACCCGGCCGAGGCCTGCGCCGGTGAGGATGCCAATGGAATTCAACCCCGCCGCGACGAAGTAGTTCCTCAGCTCGGGAGCTTCGCCAACAATGGGCTGGAGGTCGGAGGTGAAGGCCTCCGGTCCACAGAAGAGCTTGCGAATTCCAGTTTCCTTTGAGATCGGCACTCGTTCCATCGCCCGTTCGATGTAGGGCCCCATGCGGTCCCAGTCGGGTGGAATCTCACCGAACGCGAAGTCATCGGGCACCCCTTCCACTTTCCACGGCGCCGCCTCCGGCTCGAAGAAGCCGATCAGGAGACCACCCACCTCCTCCCGGTAGTACCCGAACGACGCCGGGTCCTCGATCACCGGCCACGTGTTGGAGATCCCATCGATCTGCTCGGTGATCAGGTAGTAATGCTCGGCCGCTTGGAGCGGAATGTTCACACCAGCGTCTGCACCAATCTGACGGGCCCACATCCCCGCGCAGTTGACCACGTACTCGGTCTCGATGACACCCTGGTCCGTCTCCACGCCGATGACAGCCCCTCTCCTGGTGACGATTCCGGTTGCCGCCACGTTCTCGAGGATCGATACGCCTTGCATCCGGGCACCGGCCGCCAGGGACATGGTGACATCTGCCGGGTTGGCCCGACCGTCACCCTCGACGTGGAAGCCGGCCAGGACGTCGTCGGTCCGGGCGAGAGGAAACACGTGAGCAACTTCGCTTGCGGAGATCTCTTGAACGTCGACACCACAGAACCTGTTGAAGGCGGCGACCCGCCGATACTCCTCTAGCCGGTCGGTTTCGGTCGCCAATTCGATGAATCCCACCGGCATGAACCCGGTCGCCAAACCTGTTTCGGACTCGAGCCGGCTGTATAGATCTCGTGTGTACCTCCTCATCTCGGTCGATGTCGCGGACAGAGATCCGAAGGTGACGATCAGTCCGGCGGAGTGCCAGGTCGTGCCTGAAGTGAGCCGGTTCCGCTCCAGGAGAGTCACATCGCGCCAGCCCATGTGTGCCAGGTGATAGGCCACGCTGGCACCGATCACACCGCCACCGATGATGACCACTTGAGCCCTCTCGGGCAGGGGCCGGCTCACAATCGGACCGCGTTCGGAGTTGAGGAGTGATTTCTCACAGAAGGTCAGAAGGTACAGGAGAGCCGAAGTCGCACAGGTCCAAGGAGCCTCAGGGGCTCCTACAATGCTCGGTTCTCAACACGAGGTTGGGGTTGGTGGCACCTCATATCGATCCAGGTTTCGAGCACGACGCCTGCGGCGTCGGGTTTATCGCTGCCCTCGACCGTGTTCCGTCTTACCGCATGACCCGTCTGGCTGTGGAATGTTTGCAGAGACTCGACCATCGGGGTGCCCGTGCTGCCGACGGCACAGGGGATGGGGCAGGTCTGTTGACACAGGTCCCGCACGCGCTGATCCGTCGGGAGCTTGGCGGCCATCGGCTGGATCTTCCGGCGGAGCGGATCGGTGTTGTCATGTGCTTTCTTCCTCCGATGGAGGCAGCACTCTCGCGGTCGCTGATCACCGAGTCACTGGAGGCGGAGGGGATGCGGGTCTTGTTGTGGCGTTCGGTGCCGATCGATCCTTCCGTGCTTGGCGAGCACGCCCGGGATGTGCTGCCACTCATCGAACAGGCGATTGTCACTGGCGACGTCGAGGGAGCCGAGTTCGAGAGGGCCCTTTATCTGGCTCGCAAGCGAATCGAGCGTGAGGCGATTCCTGGTCTCTCGATCCCGTCGGCTTCGGGCCGCACTGTTGTCTATAAGGGCTTGTTCACGGCGAGCAACATTGCAGGGTTTTATTGGGACCTGAGAGATCCCGGTTTCGAGACGAGCTTTGCGATATTCCATCAGCGCTACTCGACGAACACCTTTCCCTCGTGGGAGAACGCCCAGCCCTTCCGAACCCTCGCCCACAACGGTGAGATCAACACAATCCAATCGAACCGCTCGTGGATGCTTGCTCGGGAGAAGGGGGCGACGCCGGGTGTGTGGGGCGACCGGTTTGGGGATGTTCTTCCTTTCCTTCAGCCGGGAATCTCTGATTCGGGAAGTCTCGACAATGTTTACGAGCTGTTGATGCAGAGCGGCCGGTCCCTTTCCCATGTCAAGGAACTGTTGATCCCGGCCGCGTGGGAGAATGTCGACGACCTCGATCCGGCGATGCGCGCCTTCTACGAGTATCACGCGTTCCTCACCGAACCGTGGGACGGCCCAGCAGCGATAGCGGTAAGCGACGGAGTTTCTCTTCTTGCCGGCATGGACCGCAACGGTCTCCGCCCCGCCCGTTGGACGATCACACCCGATGTGGTTCTGGTGGCATCGGAAGCTGGCGTATGTCCCGAGGAGGAGGTCCGGGCAGTCGAAACCGGTCAGCTAGGGCCCGGAGAGGTGATTGTTTTCGACCGCCGTTCGGGAGAGGTCAGACAATCTGGGGAGATCAAAGCTGGTCTGGCTGCTCTTCAGCCCTACGACGAGTGGGTGACCACCGAAACTCTTCACATAGCGGCTCCGTTCGACGCGTTGGCCGACGATCGCTTCGATGCTGCGGCCCTCAATCGAGTTTTCGGCTACACCGCGGAGGAGCGGCGGCTGATCCTTGCCGACATGGCTCTGGGGATCACGCCGATAGGTTCGATGGGAGACGACACCGGGCTGGCGGTGCTGTCGGATCGACCGAGAAGACTCCCTCAATATTTTCACGAGCTGTTCGCCCAGGTCACTAACCCGCCGATGGATCCGATCCGGGAGAAGCTGGTGATGTCGTTGCGTATCCAGCTCGGGCGCCGTGGTCCTCTGCTCGAGGACAAACCCCGTCAGGCCCATCTGATAGAACTGGCGAGCCCGGTTCTCTCCGACGCCGAGCTGGAGTCGATAGTTCGGTCGGGTGACCGCAGGTTCTTCTCCCATTGGATTCCGGTGACATGGGGGGCCTCCGAGGGCCCTAGTGGTATGAAGCGACGGATCGACGAGATCTGCGTCGAGGCGGTTCAGGCCGTGAAGCTCGGCGCCACCATTGTCGTCCTCTCCGATCGTGAGTGCGACGCCACCTTTGCTCCCATTCCGATTCTTCTGGCGTTGGGTGCGGTGCATCATCACCTGATCGACGAGGGGGTCAGGGGTGACGTGTCGCTCGTCGTGGTTTCGGGCGAGCCGAGAGATGCCCACGACCTGGCGTGTCTCATCGGCTTCGGAGCTTCGGCGGTGAACCCTTATCTGGCGATCGACCAGGTGCGCGACTTGGCCGTCTCCGGCGCCCTCGATGTCGACCCGGTGCTGGCGCAGGAGAACTACCGCTCGGCCCTCGAGCAGGGCTTGCTCAAGATCATGTCGAAGATGGGTATTTGCACCCTTTCGGCGTATCGCGGCTCTGAGCTATTCGAGGTGATCGGTCTTTCCGAGATGGTATGTCGTTTCGCGTTTCGCAACGCGCCGCGGCGTCTTCGCGGCATCGGATTCGAGGATCTGGCCCGACAGGCGCTGGAGCGACACGCCAGCTATGCCGATGGTGATCCCGAGTCCGGCGGGTTCTACAAGCACCGACGAGGCGAAGACGCCCACATCACCGCTCCGTTGGTGGTCCTTGCATTGCAGAAGGCGGTGCGATCCGGCGACCAGACAGACTGGAACCGCTATCTGGAAACGATTGCCGCACGAAAACCGGCCCTGATCCGCGATCTTCTCACTTTCGTGCAGCGAGAGTCGATACCTCTCGAGCAGGTAGAACCCGCCGAAGCCATCATGAGGCGGTTCACCACCGCCGCCATGTCACTCGGGGCGCTCTCGAAAGAGGCCCACGAGGCCCTCGCCCTGGCGATGAACTCGATAGGTGGTCGTTCCAACTCCGGTGAAGGAGGGGAAGATCCCGCCAGGTTCGACAGCCCCCGCAACTCTGCGATCAAACAGGTGGCATCGGGACGTTTCGGTGTCACTCCAGCCTATCTGGCATCGGCGGAGGAACTTCAGATCAAGATGGCCCAAGGGTCAAAGCCCGGTGAAGGGGGTCAGCTTCCCGGCCACAAGGTGACGGCCGAAATCGCCAGACTGCGACACACTTTGCCTGGCATCCCCCTCATCTCACCTCCGCCGCATCATGACATCTACTCCATCGAGGATCTCGCGGAGTTGATCTACGACCTCAAGGCGTTCAAACCCCACGTCCGGGTCTCGGTCAAGCTGGTCAGCGAGCCAGGTGTGGGCACCATTGCTGTTGGGGTGGCGAAGGCCGACGCCGACGTGATCACCATTTCGGGCTCTGAGGGAGGCACCGGCGCCTCGCCACTCGTTTCGATAAAACATGCCGGCTCTCCGTGGGAGTTGGGCATTGCCGAAGCCCATCAGGTGCTGGTCGCCAACGGCCACCGGTCGATGGTCGTTCTCGAAACCGATGGGGGTCTTCGCACCGGACGCGACGTCGTCGTGGCCGCCCTTTTGGGCGCCGAAAGATTCGGCTTCGGCACGCTTCCTCTTCTGGCGATGGGTTGCAAGATGACCAGGCGTTGTCACCTCAACACGTGTCCGGTGGGCATCGCAACCCAACAAGAAGATCTGAGGGCGAAGTTCATCGGCACTGCCGACCAGATCGTGATGCTATTCCGCCATGTCGCCGAAGAAGCGCGCCGCCATCTCTCCGTGTTGGGTGTCCCGGCGATCGAGGAGATCGTCGGCCGGGCAGACCTGTTGCGTCCCGCCGACGCCGAACATCCGTTGGCCGCCGATCTCCTCGCCATCCTCGTTGCCTCCCAGGGACGCAAACAGCACCTCGGGTACAAGCCGTCTCCGTCGTCGAGTCTTGCCAGACGACTGGTCATCGACGCTGAAGATGCAATTGCCCATGGTGAATCGGTGAAACTGGCGTATCCGATCCGGAACATCGACCGAGCCATCGGAGCGAGATTGTCGGGAGCAATCACCGCCAAGCACGGCCCGGACGGCCTCCCCGAGGGAACCATCGACGTCAAGCTGGCAGGCACCGCCGGTCAGAGTCTCGGCGCATGGCTCTCACCAGGGGTAACGCTCCGGCTGAAGGGCGTGGCCAACGACTACGTCGCCAAGGGTATGGGAGGAGGTGTCCTCTCGGTCTCGCCGACGCGGTGGGTGGATGGCCCCACTCCTCATGTCGCCGGAAATGCTGTTCTTTATGGGGCCACAGGGGGAAAGGTCTTCCTCGCAGGATCGGTTGGCCAGCGGTTCGCCGTGCGAAACTCGGGAGCGACGGCCGTGATCGAAGGCTGCTCGGACCACGGCTGTGAGTACATGACCGGAGGAGCCGTTCTGATTCTGGGTGATGTCGGTCGCAACCTCGGCGCTGGGATGACGGGCGGGATCGCCTACGTCTGGGACCCCGAGGTCAAACTCAAAGGACGGATCGCAGAAACGGCGCCGGATGTCCGGCGTCCAAATGAGAGCGATGCCGTCAACATCTCTTTGCTGCTGAAAGAGCACATCGAATACACGGCCAGCCCCACGGCGCAGAGTTTGGCGGACCGATTCTCCGAGACACTCGAATTCATGTGGGTAATAGCCGCATCAGGCAAAGTTCGACTCCCGATTATCGAGGAGACAGAACCCGCTTCGGTTCGGACGGTTTGAGAGCCGGCCCGTAGCGGCAACGCACGACTTGGCGCTCGCCTTCGTCTTCGTGAGTGGGTGTTTAGACGAGTTCGAAAGGGAGACGCGGAAGTCGAATCGGCCCGCGGCGTAGCTCGGAGCCAGTCAGGCGACGACCGCTAGCCGAGAGACTCACGGATGTCGTCAGCTGTCAGTGATCCCTCGAATCGGGCAGTGACGACACCTGTCTCATCGACAACGAACACCCAAGGCTCCGACGGAAGATTCCAGTAGTCGGGGCCCAGCGACGGCGCCAGGAACTCGAGCGTTGGCGAAAAGCCGGGAGCGTTGATGTCGGTATAGACCTCGACGTGGATGTAATTGGCGTCGGGAAACTCTGCTTTGGCGTCCTTGACGATATTCAGCGTTGGCCCGCACGTAGACGATCTGCACCACGCAGGAGTGGAGAACACGACGACGCTCTTCTTGCCAGAAGAGAAAGCCTGATCCATTGTCATCTGATAGAAGTCCTCATCCGGCTCAGGATCAGTCGTCAGGTCCGCAAGAGGTTTGTTTGCAAGAGTGTCGATGGGCGCCACTGGGGCCAAGTCGCCCACGCTGGGGGCGAACGTAGGGTTGAGCACCTGAAACTGACCGGGCTCCAACTTCGGCCCGTTTTCCGGGATGACGCTGACGGTCCAAATACCCGTACTCGTGATGTCGGCTTCAACCTTGTAAAGGCCGACCACGTCCTCTATCAGCCACATCCACTCCGCTTCATAGCGCTCGACTTCTCCGGCGGAAGTCGCCGGTACTATTTCAACGGATATGGGCTCGTCGGGGGAGCCGAGGCGTTCGCCTTCAGGCCCGATGATCCCTATTTGAAGCCTGGATTGGCCCGTTCCGATATCGGTGTTGGCGACTACCGAAAAGGAACCCTCGGGAAAGCTCGCCTCGCCACCACACGCCGCCAGAACAAGGGCCAAGCCAAGCAAGGCTGCTGTGGTTCGGTGCCTTCGGTGGCGATTCGAGGTTCGTGCGTTTTTCACAATGATCATCCTTTCATGCGTCGCCGACTTCGATGGCGATGTGGGTGCCGTCGTCCTCGACGGTGTAGACAACTTTTACTTTGGCTCCGGAGAGAACGTGGTCTCGGAGGTGGCTGAGAGGACCGCCTTCAAAAAGCAGACCGGGGGTGGGGACCAGGACCAACTCCGACCCGTCCTCGATCAGGAGGGTGAATGAGTCGGTGTCCTGGAGGTTTCCCTGTACGTCGATGACCACACCGGTTGCCTCAACCGCTTCTTCGGTGCCGTCAACGGCGGCTCCGGCGCATGCTGTCAGCGCGAGGGCGGCAATTGCCAGCAGGGCGAGAGCCTTCGGTCTGCTCATCGCTGTTCCTCGAATACCTTCGTGAACTGAATCATTCCGATCACGAAAGCCATCATGGCCAGGAACATGCCCATAGCGAGAATGCACTCCCACCTGCCCAACACACCCGTAGTCCTCTATCTGGCCCCGGTTGCCTACGCCGGACTGGTCTACGGCTGGGAAGGTGGGGTGCTGACCGGTCTGTGGGCCGGAGTTCTTGCTTCCATCATTATCCCCATTTGGCACACGGAGGACAACGAGTGGGTACTCGAGCTCTTTTTCGTGGCTGCGGTGGTCGCCATGGGGTGGTAATGGCCCTTCCTGTGGAGAGGGAGCGCAAGCAGCGCCAGCGAGCCGAAGCGGCCGCGCGGCGTCTGGAGACCCTCAACGAACTCGCCGAAGTTGCAGTCACGGCTAGGACACCTACCAAGGCGGCGAATGCCGTCCTCGCTGGGCTAGTGAGCCTGATGGGTCTCGATGACGCCGGGTTCGTGCTGTGGCGAGAAGAGCAACCCGAGCCCGTCGTCAGCGTTGTGTTTCAGGCCTCCTCCGGGCTCTCCCGACTCGTCGCAGATCGGGAAACGCTTCCCGCCGAGACGACGTCGACCGATCACGGAGGGGGCCGCACCTCGATCGAGGTACCTGCAACGACGGACGACCTGACTGGCCTTCTGATTGTTTTGGGGAGTCAAAACGATCTCGAGGATCCAGAGGCACGTGAGTTCGTAGCCGCTGTGGGCAATCAGCTTGCCGCTCGGGTCGAGAACGTGATGTTGCTGGAACAGGAACAGGCCTTGCTCTCGACATACGTCAAGTTGGTGACCGAGGCACAGGAGGAGGAGCGACGACGTCTCGCCCGTGACCTTCACGACGGGCCGGCACAGAATCTCGCCGTCCTCGTACGAGGTTTGGAGGGCCAGAAGGGAGAAGACGCCGGCTGGGTGGACGGTCTCCATGAGAAAGCATCGAAAATCCTCGGCGACCTCAGACGTGTCGCCAGGGATCAGAGACCGACCTTGCTGGACGATCTAGGGATCGTCGCTGCTCTCGAATGGTTGATTTCCGATAGCGAGGGTCCACCAGATGTCGAGATGGGCCTTGTGGTGACAGGCGAGGTGCAGCGGCTTGAGTCGGAGACGGAGGTCGCCCTCTGTCGAATAGCCCAAGATGCCCTTCGCAATGCCCAGGCGTATGCCGCAGCCGACAGAATCGAGATCATGATCAGGTTTGGGGATGACCGCATCGACATGACAATCACTGACGATGGCAGGGGATTTCAGGCGCCCAGGTCCCCTGGAGAGTATCTGCGGTCGGGCCGTCTCGGCTTGATGGGGATGCATGAGCGGGCTCAACTTGTCGGAGGCTCGCTCCAGATTCAGTCGAGTCCGGATACCGGAACTGTGGTTGAGGTGCTGATTCCGACCTAGGGCGGTTCGCATCGCGCTGCTTCCATCAACCGTTGGACCTTTCCAAAAGGCCCAAAGTCCCTATTACTTTGTGCATGGATGCGCGAGCGTTCTCTCTAGATCCTTAGTTCGTAGGTCAGGAATTGGAACTGAGGCAGTGTGGGAGCTGATGCGATGCACCTCGAGATGTCCAAGAAGACGGATCTCGCTCTCCGGGCAATGGTCTACCTTCACGATGAAGGTGGCGTGTCACCCGGTCCGGAGATGGCGATTGCGATCGACACCACCATCAGTTATCTCCCCCAGATTATCAAGCCTCTCGTACTCGCCGGTTGGGTGACTGCCACACCGGGTCCCGGTGGTGGATACCGGCTCGCCGCTCAACTCGGCGACCTATCGGTCCTCGATGTGATCGAAGCGATCGAGGGGGCAACAACCAACGACAGATGTGTATTGAGGGGCACCCCTTGCCCGGTTCAGGAACAGTGCGCGTTACACACTTCCTGGCTCCGAGCTCAGGGTGCCCTTTTGGCAGAGCTGGATTCCACGTCGCTAGAGGCGGCGTTGGCGCCAGCTCCTACGAAGGGAGAATAGAGATGAATAGGGATTCGGTAGCGCCCTGGTGGCGAAACCGAGCCGTCATGGTCGGAGTTGCGCTCGTCGCGGCTCTTTCCCTGATCCTCACTGCCTGTTCGGGCAGCAACGATGCCACGTATAGCGGCATCATCGAGGACAGGGGATTCACCGACGACGACGTCACAGCGGCGTTGATGACCTACTTGCCTTCAGGCGAGCATGACGACTACGTGATTTTTGCCTCCGGAGGTCACTCCGGCCAGGTCCATGTGATTGGTGTGCCTTCGATGCGTTTACTGAAGACCATTGGGGTCTTCACTCCCGAGCCTTGGCAGGGCTGGGGTTACGGCAACAAGGCCACCGACGAGGTGCTGGCACAAGGCAATATCGGTGATCGTGAGATCACATGGGCAGATACCCACCACCCCGCACTTTCCGAGACCGAAGGTGACTATGACGGTGATTGGGTCTTCATCAATGACAAGGCGAATGCAAGAGTCGCCGTCATCGATCTGCGGGACTTCGAAACCAAGCAAATCGTGAAGAACCCGGTTTCGATAGTCGATCACGGCGGCACCATGGTGACGCCAGACACCGAGTGGGTCATCGAGGGCGGCCAGTACGCCACTCCTCTGGGATGGGAGTACGCGCCGATCAGCGAGTACAACGACACATATCGGGGAATGGTCACCTTCTGGAAGTTCGATCGTGACAGCGGTCGGATTCTCGAGGACCAATCCTTCGCCATGGAATTGCCTCCGTACTGGCAGGATATCTGCGACGCAGGGAAGCTCGTTTCAGAGGGATGGGTGTTCTGTAACTCGTTCAACACCGAGTTGGCCACCGGTTCGGGCACAGACGGCAGCGGTGATCCGTTCGAGGCTGGGGCCTCGGCACGGGACAACGACTACCTGCATGTGATCAACCTCGAAAAGGCGGCGGAAATCGCCATTTCGAGCGCAACCATCGAAGTCAACGGGTTCACGGTGATCCCGCTACAGACTTCCATCGATGAGGGTCTCCTGTACTTCGTACCGGAGCCAAAGAGCCCGCATGGAGTCGACATCGCGCCGAAGGGTGACTACATCGTGATATCCGGGAAGCTTGATCCCCATGTCACGGTCTACTCGTTCGAGAAGATCGAGAAGGCGATAGCCGATCAGAACTGGGTGCTCGAGGAATACGGTGTTCCGGTTCTCGACTTCGACGCCACGCTGGAGGCACAGGTCGAGGTTGGCCTTGGCCCACTGCACACGCAGTTCGACGACAAGGGCTATGCCTACACATCGTTGTTCCTGGACAGCGAGGTTGCTCGCTGGAGCATGGGCCCCCCTTACCGGGACTCATTCGAACTCGATGGCACGATAGGTATCCATTACAACATCGGTCATCTGGTGACTGCTGAAGGCGACACCGTGAGCCCTGACGGCGACTGGCTGGTCGCGCTCAACAAGTGGTCGATCGATCGCTTCTTCCCGCCGGGTCCGTTGCTTCCGCAGAACTTCCAGCTGATCGACATCAGCCAGGAGGCGGATACCAACGAAGAAGGTGGGATGCAGTTGCTCTACGACATGCCTATTGGCTTCGGAGAGCCTCATTACGCACAGATGATCAAGGCCGACAAGCTCTCGCCGTTCGAGGTCTATCCCGAGATCGGGTGGGATCCGGCCACGATGGCCGTTGACCCCAATGCCCCGATGGCAGGCAATGAACGGGTCGAGAGGAATGGCAATGAAGTTGAGATCTGGATGACCTTGGTGCGTTCGCACTACACACCTGACCGGATCGAGGTGAAGGCCGGTGATCATGTCACCTGGCACCTCACCAACATCGACACCGCGTTTGATGCGACTCACGGCTTTTCCATCCCGGGCTACAACATAAATGTCAGCTTGGAGCCGGGCGAGACCGCAACGGTCGAGTTCGTCGCAGAGGACGCCGGGGTCTTCCCGTTCTACTGCTCCGAGTTCTGCTCGGCGCTCCATCTCGAGATGGCCGGGTACTTCCTGGTCGAACCGAGCGAGTAGACAAAGGAGAAACCGACAGAAATGTCAGTCCTCGACCGGGTACTGGGGCCCAGGATTCCCAAGGAAGAGATGAGGGTCAGCGGAGGTTTGTATCGCGTGCCTCTCCGTCTGTTGACGGGTGCAGCGATTCTGCTTCTGGTGTCCCTCCTCCTTCCCTACTGGATCCTCAATCTGAAGGCGCCCCAGTACCCGGACGGACTGACTGTCACCGCATATGTGAACCGTCTCGAGGGCGATGTCGCCGAACTCGAAGGCCTGAACCACTACGTGGGTCTCGGATCCTTCGAGGACGCCGCCGTCCTTGAGCGGTCCATTGCGGTCTACGCCATCGTCGGTCTGGTCGCTCTGCTTCTTGCGGGCCTTCTCATCCATAGTCGTTGGGTCCTGGTACTCACCGTCCCCGCAATACTTTTCCCGGTCGTTTTTCTTGTCGATCTTCAATATCACCTATACCAATTTGGACATGACCTCAACCCGGCGGCACCATTCAACCTGGACGAATTCACACCTCCATTCTTCGGGCCTGCCGAGATAGCGCAGTTCAACACCCTGGCCCTTCCCGGACCGGGTTTGATATTGGCGTTCGTCGCGTCAGGTCTGATTGCCTACGCGATGGTCCTCCACCGGCGAGCGTATAAGCCTCTCTTAGAGGCCTTATCGGAGGAGGGCTAGGTGTTCCGTCGAACCTTCCTGCTGGCCGTCCTTGCGCTGGTCGTCTCACTGGTCGGCTCCGACCCGGCCGGAGCCTTGATCGATCTGCAAGCCTTGATAGATGATGCCGAGTCTGGATCTGTTCTCGTTCTTCCTTCCGGTACCTACCGGGGAAGAGTGATCATCGACAAACCCCTCGAGATCAGAGGTGAGGACTGGCCCGTCATCGACGGCGGCGGCGACGGCACGGCCATCGAGATCGAGGCCCCCGATGTGACGATCACCGGTCTCGTCATCCGGAACACCGGCGACTCGCTCGATCGGGAGAACGCCGGCATCTCTGCCAACGCCCCCCGTGTGACGATCACGGGGAACCGGCTGGAGAATGTGCTTTTCGGGCTCTTCTTGAGGCACGCCGACGATTCGGTTGTGTCGCACAACGAAATCGGCGCAATCGAGGCCGACGTTGCCCGACGCGGCGACGGGATTCGAATCTGGGAGAGTGACCGTGTTCTGGTCGAGGGCAACATCGTCGACGGCGGCCGCGATTCCGTCTTGTGGTTCTCCGACGACATAGTGGTTCGGGACAACTTGTTTTCCAACGGTCGCTATGGCATCCACTTCATGTACTCAGACAACGCCTTGGTGGAACGCAACGAGCTCAGTGGCAACAGCGTCGGTGGTTTCCTCATGTACAGCTTCAACCTGACCATTCGAGACAACCTCATCACTCAGAACTACGGTCCGTCCGGATACGGCATCGGTCTCAAGGATCTCGACGGTGTGGAGGTTACGGGTAATCGGTTCATCGGAAATCGGATTGGCATCTACCTCGACAACTCACCCGCTACCAAGGGCGTCGAGCACCACTTCACCAACAACCTGTTTGCCTACAACGAGACCGGCGCAGCATTCCTACCTTCCGTCGAGGGGAACATCTTCACCTCCAACGCTTTCATCGACAACGGCGAGCAGGTCGGCGTTCAGGGCAAGGGTGACTTCGAGGGCAATATCTGGACCGTGGGCGCGATCGGCAACCACTGGAGTGACTTCGCCGGCTACGACGCCGACGGCGATGGAGTCGGAGATGTCTCCTATCGCCTGACCGATCTCTTCTCCACTCTCACGGACAACCACCCCGAGCTTCACTTCTTCGATCAGACACCGGCATCGAGGGCAATCGACCTGGCGGCGCAGATGTTTCCCACTTTTCGGCCGCGTCCCAAGGTGGAGGACACCGCCCCTCTCATCGAGATGCCAGAGATTCCGGTCGGGATCATCAGCGTTCCTGATGCGTCTGTCGCGAGCACATTGGGAGCCGCCATGGCGATGTTGGGTGTGTCGGTTGCCGTGCTGATGGCCGGCCGCCGCCCCAGAAGGCGGGTGCGAACATGATTCGTGTCTCAGGACTCACGAAGCGATACGGCCGAGCAGTCGTGGTCGATGATTACTCGATGTCAGTCGCTCCCGGCGATGCCGTGGCGCTCTGGGGCCCGAACGGCGCAGGCAAAACAACAGTCATTCGCTGCATTCTCGGACTGGTGTCTTACGAGGGCACGATTGAAGTCGCCGGTCTCGATGCCCGAAAGCAGGGAAAGGCGGTGCGGAGTCTCATCGGGTATGTACCGCAGGAACTGTCCTTTTACGACGACATGAAGGTTCTCGACCTCCTCGACTATTCGGCCGCACTGAGGGGCCTTCCCAGCTCCCGCGTCGATGAAGTGGTTGGCCAGATCGAACTGGGCTCTCATACCGACAAGTTGGTGCGCGAGCTTTCAGGAGGCCTCAAGCAGCGACTGGGCCTGGGCACCGCCCTTCTGCCCGATCCCGAGATTCTTCTTCTCGACGAGCCGACGTCGAACCTCGATGCCGCAGCGAGGGACGCTGCCGTGCGCTTGTTGGAGAATCTTCGTCATGAGGGTCGGACCCTGGTAGTGACCTCACATCACATGGAGGAGGTCGGGATGCTCGTCGACCGGGTCATTGCGATGGAGGACGGAAGGAAGACCATTGAGTGTGCCCCGATGGACCTCGCCGAGAAGCTTGGGCTCCGCGCGTGGCTCCATCTCATCACAGCCCGTGATGGCGCCGAGCGAGCTCTGACCGTGCTGCGAGAGGCTGGTTTCGATGCCCGGGAGAACTCTCGCGGTGTGCTGGTCGAGGTTTCGGCTCAGCAGAAGGGTCTGGCCATGGCCACGCTTCATGAGGCGGGGATAACCGTCGAGGATCTCGAGGTGTGGCGATGACAGGCCTGGCCACGACCGTGACTGAACGACCCGAGGCCCACATAGTCGGCACCATTGCCCGAAAGGAGTTGCGGACCACGGTCACCAGCAGGTGGTTCTGGATGTGGAGTTTTGCCTTCGTGGGTCTGGCAGCGCTTCTCGTCATGGTCGCCCTCCCCGGTAGCCGGCTAGGTGCCCAGGCCGGTTTTGGCCGGACGGCAGCGTCCTTGGTGACCTTGGTCCAGATCATCGTGCCGCTCATGGGCCTCACCCTGGGCGCGATGAGCATTGCGGGCCAGAAGGAGAGCGGTGCTCTTCGTTTCCTGATGAGTCACCCTGTGAGTCGGACCGAGGCCTTTTGGGGAACTTATCTGGGCCTTGCCGGAGCCCTGGGGATCGCGGCCGCGGGCGGTTTCGGGGTCGCCGGTGTGATCACTGCCATGCGCGGAATCTCCGCGGGTGCGGGGACATTTGTCTGGATCGCCGTTCTCTCCTGGCTGCTGGCCCTGGGGATGCTCGGTGTGGGCATGCTCATCAGCACGCTCACCACGAGTTCGGGTTCGGCCTTGGGTATGGCCATCTTCGTTTGGCTCGTAATGGTCTTTGTCGGCGATCTGGGCCTGATGGGCACATCTGTCGCTACCGGCATGCCTGTCGGAGTTCTGTTCCTGGGGGCGCTTCTCAACCCGGTCGAAGTGTTCCGGCTTACGGCGCTGATGACGTTCTCCGGATCCCTCGACGTCCTCGGACCTGCCGGGACGTATGCGGTCGACACTCTTGGCGACATGCTTCTGCCGGCGCTGTTCACGGTCCTGTTGTTTTGGGTCTCTGCACCCGCTGCCATCGCGTGGGCCCGTTTCAGAGGAAGGAGTGACCTGTGATGCGGTTCCGGCTCCTGGCTGCCGTTGTCATGGCGAGCATCGTCGTGGTCGCCTGCGACTCAGCAAGAGCTGACGGACCACCGGATATCAACTACGGACGTGACATCTGCATCGAGTGTGGGATGATTATCGATGACCCTCGGTTTGCTGCTGCCTACCAGTTGGATGACGGCACCGAAAGGATATTCGATGACCTGGGCGGGTTGATCCTCAGTGGCAGGGAGAGGGGAGAGTTGAACACAGCCGACGTTTGGGTGAGTGATTTCGACAACGAAATTCTCGTTGAGGCAATATCTGCGTACTTCGTGCCGACTCTCGGTGTTGCTTCCCCAATGGGTCACGGAATCCTCGCCTACTCCGATCGGTCGCGTGCCGAGGCCATGGCGTCTGAGCTTGATGGGGAAGTCATCGCATGGGACACCGTTGTCGATCTACCCGTATTGGATGGGCTGGTCGGTGGTCACCACGAGGAGCATGGGGAGCACGGGGAACACGACGGCTAGCCGGGGGGCCGATTTTGACTAGTGGGTATGAGCTCGATAATGGGGTTTCGATGAAGCCATGGAATGAGAGGAACAAATGAAACGAATGATCGCACTCCTGGGAGTGCTGGTTCTGGTGCTGGCCGCCTGCGGAGGGGGAGACTCTGGCGATGACGGTGGCAACGGCAACAATCCACCTTCCGCTGGTGATGCTGCCGCCGGGGAGAAGATCTACGCCTCGACGTGCGCGGCCTGTCATGGCGCCGACGCCACCGGTATCGAAGGCCTGGGCAAGAATCTGCACAACAACGCCTTCGTGAACGGCCTCAGCGACGCCGAGCTTGTCGACTTTCTCGAGGAAGGACGCTTGGCTGATCACCCGGACAACGAAACCGGTGTCGCCATGCCACCCAAAGGCGGTAATCCATCCCTCGACGATGACGACCTCCAGGACGTGGTCGCCTACCTGCGGACGCTGAAGTAGCCCCAGCCGGGACTCGGTGACACCGCGGTATCAGTTGAGTGACAGACCACTAGATCATCCGACAACGCCACGACTGACCATCCGTCCGGGCAACCCTGACTTCCTGGATCTTCCATGGGAGCTGGCGATCGATGACTGGAGCGGTGGGCGATTGGTGAAGATGCCGGTCGGTGTGCACCGGCATCCGGTGGTGTTTGTCGCATATGAAGAGGACGTCTATGCGATCAAGGAGATGCCGACTCGTCTTGCATCGAATGAGTTTGGCGTCTTGCGGGGTCTCGAACAAGTAACAGGCCGGTCAGCCAAGCCTGCCGGATTGGTAACACGCACATGGCTCGATTCCGACCAGGAACAAGCTTCCGCCGTGATCACCCGTTATGTGAAGTACGCCTTTCCCTATCGGCACCTGCTGATCGGATCGAGTTTCGGCCCTCGCAGAAGCCAGATGCTGGATGCGGTCGCCGGTCTCCTTGTGGACCTTCATCTCGCCGGCTGTTATTGGGGTGATTGCTCGCTTTCCAACGTCCTCTATCGATATGACGCCGGTGCCATCGAGGCGATAATGATTGATGCCGAGACTTCAGGACTGCACCAGACCTTGAGCGATGGACAGCGCCTGGAGGACATCGAGATCATGAAGGAGAACCTCGCAGGCGAGATGTCCGACATCGCCGCGATCAGAGAGGGCAACGTCGATGGCGCCGACCTTGGGCTGGGCGAGGACATTGCATCCCGGTACGAAACGCTTTGGACCGAGCTGAACGCCGAGCTCATTATCTCCCGTGAGGAAGGCTATCGGGTCCGTGAGCGGATCTCCCGGCTCAACGACCTTGGTTTCAGCGTCCATGACGTAGACCTTGAACCTACGGAATCGGGTGATCTCGTCACGATGGAGATTCACGTCGGTGGCCGGACATTCAACTCCGATCGACTAAAGGAGATGACCGGCATCGAGGCCTCGGAAAACCAGGCTCGGACAATCCTCAGCGACCTCAACTACTTTGTCGCGAAGAGGGGGATCGCATCTACCACCGGAAAGAGAGTTGCCGGCTATCAGTGGTTCACTCAATCATTCGAGCCGGTGATGGACAGGATTTCGAGAGACTGGCCCGGGGAAGACCCCATTCAGGGTTATTGCGACTTTCTCAACCATCGAATCGAGTTGGCGACCGATCGAGGCGCCGATGTCGAGAATGATGAATCGTTCGATTCGTGGGCCTCGAAAGGATTCCCCGGCTTCTCCGTCGGAAACCAATGAGAGGTGTGCCGATCGCTCGGAGCGCTATCATTGGTGGGTCACCAAAACCCCTTCGTAGGGTTCCAGCAAGAGCTTCTTGTTTATGGTTTCGGCGCGGTCGGGATCAGCAGTGGAGAGGATGACCGTTCCAGATCTGATCTTGACTTCGGCTTCCTCGTCGCTGAGATTCAGGGCGACCGTGGCTATCTCCTCGTTCGACTCGCGCCGATAGACGAGGACCTCGTTGTCCGAGGCCGGGTGGGTGAGGAATGAGCCGATCCGCAATGCCTCTGAATTGTTTCGGGCAGCGAGGAGCATCCTGTAGAGATTCAGCATCGATCTCGGATTCTCCAACTCCGTCTCCACATTGATTGAGTCCGAGTTGGCTGCCAAGGGCAGCCACGGCGTTCCTGTCGTGAAGCGCGAATCATCATCGGTGGTGGAGTGAGCACGATGCCCGGGTTTCACGACAAGACTCACGCCGAGCTCACCGATCAACTGGCCGGATATCCTCCGCTCCCCGAGCACGAGCAGAGCGACTTCATCGTGCCCCCCGGTCTCGGGGAGTTGTCGGGCCTTGCCGGCGCCCTGGTTCTTTCGCAGGAGGCCCTCTGAGGAAGACCCCCGGTTTCCACAACCGCCCCTCAGTTCAAGGCACGGTCCCAGAAACCTTCGCACCGTGAGCGAAGAACACTTTTCCCGATCACGACAGGGGGTCAGGTCTACGTCACGGATTCGGCGCGCTCTGATATGTAGTCGGCGGCGCGAATGGCCAGCAAAGGGGTGACCGCGCCGGCGAACAGGGCTGCTTGTGGAAGCACCACAAGCAGCAGCGCCAGATAGAAGACCAGCCCCAAAACAGCGAGTGCTCTCCTCTTGCCTGGCCGTAGGGTGAGACTCTTGAGCGTGAAGGCTCCGCTGGCGGCGAACCCGGTGCTCAGGCCAATGATCGGGTTGACCAAACCGAGGGGCAGGCCCACGACCACCCACACTCCCATCCCCTTCAGTGTGGCCAGAGGAGCTCTTTCGTGTCCTGAGATGAAGGCGACCAGCGCGCACACCACCGGGACAAGCACGAATCCGAGAGCGAAAGCGGGCCCGGCAGGCTCGGTCTCGCCGGAGACTGAGATCAGGGCCCCGGCGATCAAGGACACGAGAGCCACCGTCTGGATGATCGTCCCCACGGCTATCGCCCACCAGATGCGCTTTGCGCCCTCCTCGGGTGCACCGGGATCCTCTTGCTGCAAAGGGGCTCTAACTAACCCTTGACCGACCCCGCCGTCAGTCCACGCACGAAGTAGCGCTGCAGGCCCAAGAACACTGCTAACGGAAGCGCCATCGTGATGAATGCGCCGGCGGTGAGCAAGTGCCACTGTGATCCACGCGATCCATTCAGATCTCGCAGGGCGAGTGTGATGACACGAACGTCGGGCTCGCCACCCAAGAAGACCAGAGCTACAAGCAAGTCATTCCACACCCACAGGAACTGGAAGATGGCGAACGATGCCAGCACCGGGACAGAAAGTGGAACAACCAGTTTCGTGAAGATCTCGAAGTGGGTCGCACCGTCGATATGTGCCGACTCCATCAACGACGCAGGCAGAGAGCCGATGTAGTTGCGAAGCAGATAGATTGCCAACGGCAGACCAAAACCGGTGTGTGCCAGCCAGATGGCGGGGAACGTCCCATTCAAGCCAATGGTCGTGTACAGCTTGAGCAGGGGGATGAGCGCCATCTGCAACGGGATGACGAGTAGCGCAATCACGGACACGAAGATCCACTGCCTGCCGGGGAACTCCATCCAGGCAAAGGCATAAGCTGCAAACGCAGCGATGGTGATCGGGATCACGGTCGACGGAATCGTCACCGCGAGCGAGTTGAGGAAGGCGTTGCCGAATCCCTCCGAACTGAGCACATCCGAGTAGTTTTGGAGAGTCCATTCGTTGCTACCGAGATTGGCGAAAACTACCCACCAGCCAGTGGCGTTGACCAGACCGGCCGGGCGAAATGAGCTGATCAGCACGCCCAGCGTCGGAACGAGCCAGGCGATGACAATGACGATGAGGATGAGCTTGACGACCCACCGGTCGGTGAGCCGTGACCAGAGCGATTGCTTCCGTAGCCCGGTGTCGGTGCCGGCGGTTGCCGCAGTCATCGGGTGGCCTCCTGGTCTCTGAACCTCTTCACGTTGACGATCATCAGCGGGATGACGGCGACCAAGAGCACAACGGCCAGCGCAGCGCCTTTTCCGCTGTTGCGGAAGGTGAAGAACTCAGTCACCATCTTCTCGGCAACAACCGTCGTGCCGAACTTTCCTCCCGTCATGACGAACACGATGTCAAACACCTTCCAGACCGTGATGATGACGGTCGTGGCGACCACGACGATGCTCGAAGAGATCGAAGGGACCACAACCCGGCTGAACACCTTGAACTCCGACGCCCCGTCGATGCGTGCCGCTTCGATGATCTCCTCGGGAACGGATTTGATCGCGGCCGAGAGGATCACCATGGCGAACCCGGTCTGCAGCCAGATCAGGATGACCATGAGAAAGAGGTTGTTCCAGGGTTCCTGCAACAACCACGCCACCGGCTCGAGCCCCACAGCCTGCCAGATGCCGTTGAGCAGGCCGATCTGCTCGCCGAAGCCCTCGGGTCGGAAGTTGTAGATGAAGCGCCAGACGATGGAAGCGCCCACGAACGAGATTGCCATCGGCATGAAGATGAACGTCTTGGAGAAAGCCTCGCTCTTGCTGCCGAGACGGTCGGACAGGACTGCAAACCCGAGACCGATGACCACCGAAAACAAGGGTACGACGATCACCCATGCAAACGAGTTGCGCAGAGCGAGCAGTGCATCGCTCTGAGTCAATAGGTTGACATAGTTGTCGATTCCGACGAACTCCTCGCCTCCGGCATCGAGGAAGCTGAGGAAGACGGTGTTGACTGTTGGGTAGACGAGGAAGACTGCAAGCACAACGATTGCCGGACCGACGAAAGCGAAGGGTCTGACCTTCTGCCGATAACTCTCGGGAAGCCGATTTATTAGCCAGTCCATCCCGTAATAGAGGCCGAAGACCCCGAGCACCCCGATCACCAGGGCCGCTGCCACGACGACGACACGGTTGGAGTCCTCGTCGAGTAGGACGATCCCCGACCAATAGAGGCCGAGGGCAGCGGCGATTGGAACGACCACAGACACCCCGACCCTCAGCAGCAGGGTGGCGACGCCACCCCCTTCCGTTTCGGGTGGCCGTTCCTCGGGCGTTGGTTCCTTTGCGAGTTCCTTGTCAGTTCGTGCAGAGATTGCCGCTCCTCGATGAGCCTGACCCGACCTTAACGAGTGAAAGACGGGGCGGACACGCCGCCCCGTCTTTCACTTCTGCTAGTAGTGGTTTATGGCCAGCTTGTCTCGACGGCGTCCACTACATCCTGTGTAGAGGTGCCGCGTGTCCAGTCGACCATTCCAGTCCAGAACGAGCCCTGTCCAACCTCGGGTGGCATCAGGTCCGAAGCGTCGAACACGAAGCCGTTGGCCGCCAATGCGGCAGCCACGGCCCCGGCCTGCTTCTTCACTGTGTCCGACTCGTAGCAGCCGGAAGACGTTCCGGCGTTTGCCGAGATCCTCTCGATGCCTGCTACTCCATGACCCTTGGGCGCAGCCTGTACGCACTGAAGGGCGGTGCCGGCATAGGCCGCCAGAAGCGCACGAACTTCGGGTCGGTCATTGAACACCATCGCCAATTCCCCGCCACCCATGGCGCCCGAACCGACAGAAGCGTCGATGATTGGGAAGTTGAAGAAATCGGCGTCCACGCCTGATTCCACTCCCTCGGGGAAGAAATTGGAGATGAACGACGCCTGCCGGTGGAACATGCAGCTCGGTGGATCATTGAACATCGGATTCGGTGCATCCCGGAAGTCGATAGCCGCGATGGTGTCCGCACCTCCGAGCACGAAGTCCTCTGCAAAGACGATCTCAGCCATGACGTCAAAGGCATTGACGACTGCCGGGTCGTTGAAGGGGATCTCGTGGTTCACCCACTGGCTGTATACGTCCGCACCTGCCGTTCGGACCATGATGTCTTCGATCCAGTCGGTGCCGGGCCAGCCGGTGGCCGCGTCACTACCGAAGCCGATACACCACGGCGTGGTCCCATCATCGAGCACCTGCTGTGACAGGACGACCATCTCGTCCCAGGTCTCGGGGATCTCATACCCGCCGGCCTCGAACAGAGGCTTGTTGTACCAAACGATGCTCTTGTAGTTGGCATTCGTCGGTATCGAGTAGTGCTTCCCGTCATCACACCGACCGAGTCCTATGAAGTAGGCGCCATGCGCAGCCTCGAGTGCTGCAATGTCAAAGCCCATGTCCTCGAGGGACACCAGATCTCCAGCATCGGCGAATACGCAAATCGAACCTGGCTGTGGAGTGACCGCGATATCAGGTGGCGCACCACCATCGACTGCGATTCTCAAGTCCTGCTCGAATGAGTCGCTTCCGACCCACACGACCGTGGCGCTTTCTGCTTCACCGTAGATGTCGAAGGTCGCTTGGATGGAAGCACCTTCGTCACCGGTTGGAGCACCCCACACCGACACTTCAGTGCCGGCTACGTCGACATCGGTGTAGCTGTCGCCTGCGGCCTCTGTCGTGGCTACGGCACCGTCCGTCGTGTCAGCGCTGTCATCGTCGCCGCACGCGGCCAAGACCATGGCCATGACTGCCATAAGAGCGATCAGCCATCGTAGTTGTTTCATGTAGACATCTCTCCTAGATAGCGAGTAGTGGGCTGTCCCACACCTCGGAAACATACACATTGTCGAAGGCTTCCGTAGAGGCTTATGTCCTTTTTCGAGAACGACGTGTAGGTCGGCCAAAAGCGTCGGTAGCCACACCTAACCTGCTTCGTCATGCCTTCCAAACAGGTCAACCACAAGGAGTGGTGGAAGAAGGCGGTGTTTTACCAGATATACCCGCTCTCTTACGCAGACTCGAACGGAGACGGCTTTGGGGATCTAAACGGACTGATCGACAAGCTCGACTATCTCGCCGAAACCCTTGGTGTTGATGCTGTCTGGCTCTCACCGTTCTACAAGAGCCCCATGAAGGACTGGGGCTATGACATCTCCGACCACACCGACGTCGACCCGCTCTTTGGCAACTTGGATGATGCACGCACGTTGATACGAGAGACCCACGCACGTGGGTTGCGGGTCATTGTCGATTACCTGATGAATCACACATCAGACCAGCATCCCTGGTTCATCGAGTCCGCATCATCTCTGAGCAATCCCAAGCGGGATTGGTATGTGTGGCGTGACGCGAAGGAGAATGGGTCTCCCCCAACCAATTGGGTCAGCGTGTTCAGCGGTCCCGCCTGGACGCTCGACAACGCCACCGGGCAATATTATCGACACACGTACCTCCCTGAGCAGCCCGATCTCAACTGGCGCAACCCTGAGCTTGTCGAAGCCATGATGGACGTCGCCCGATTCTGGTTGGATATGGGCGTCGATGGGTTCCGAGTGGATGCAGCTCATCAGATGATGAAGGACCCCCTGGAGAGAGACAATCCACCGGCGCCGCCAGACTATCCCCGCCCATACAAGGACATGGGTGAGTACGACGATTTCATCCACCTCTACGATTTCGGCCACCCCGATGTCCACGAGATTCACCGTCGATTCAGATCGGTTCTCGACTCCTACCCTCAAGAGCCGGTGAGCGTGGGAGAGATACACATCTTCGACATGCCGGAGTGGGCGTCGTATTACGGAGATGATCTCGACCAACTCAACATGCCATTCAATTTCCATTTGATGGCAGCAGAATGGCGGGCTTCCAGCCTGCGAGCCGCGATCGAGGCTGTCTTGTGGAATATCCCCCCCGGAGGCTGGACGAACTGGACGCTGGGCAACCACGATGAGGAGCGACTGGCGAGCCGTCTTCCCGAAGGCAATGAGCGTCTCGCCGCTCTGGTTCTCTTGACAATGAGGGGCACTCCGTTTCTGTACTACGGGGACGAACTCGGTATGAAACAGACCGAGATGAGCCAAGCCGCTCACCGGGATCCGTGGGGGGACAACGTCGAGTCGCTGAGTCGCGATGGTGCCCGAACGCCGATGCAGTGGACCCCCGGGCCCAACGCCGGCTTCTCGGACTCCGCCGGGCGGCCTTGGCTGCCGGTATCGGCCGACTCCGCAACGCTGAACGTTGAGTCGGAGATCGAGGATCGACATTCGATTCTCAATATGTATCGACGTCTCCTCGAACTTCGTCGAGACTCCTCGGCCCTCAGAGTCGGGTCCTACGTCAGTCACCCGGCTTCGAACGAGTTGATACTCGCGTACAGGCGTGAGTCGGACTACGAAACCGTATCGGTCGCCCTCAACCTAAGTTCGGACTACCAGGAAGTCGCGCTGGGCTCGGGCAACGTGGTCTTCTCAACGTACCATCCGGACCGGGATGAGCCGTGTAGGCATACACTCAAACTCGCACCGTTAGAGGGAGTCATTCTCTCGCACCCCTGACCTCGTGGCTGTACTCTGGTTGCTTCCCCTACTTTCCCTCCCAGGAATGGCTGATCGATGCTGTCTTCGACAAACGAACCGACGATTTTCCGATGGGGAGTGTCCACTTCGGCCTATCAGATCGAGGGTGCCCGGTTCGAAGACGGCAAAGGAGAGTCGATATGGGATCGTTTCGCTGACGATGGCCACATGGGCCCGGGCGGCGACATCGCCTGTGATCACTACCACCGTTTGGACCAGGATCTGGATCTCCTCGCTGAGCTGGGAGTGAACGCATATCACTTCTCGGTTGCCTGGACCCGGGTGATTCCCGATGGCAATGGGCGAACCAACGCCAAAGGACTCGATTTCTACAGCCGTCTCGTCGATGGTCTTATCGACAGAGGCATCGAACCGTGGCTCACGCTCTATCACTGGGACCTTCCTCAAGCGCTGCAGGACAGGGGCGGCTGGTCAAGCCGCGACACGGCAGGAGCCTTTGCCACCTATGCAGCCGTTGTCTCAGAGTCGCTCGGCGATCGTGTCAAACATTGGGTCACGCACAACGAACCGTGGGTAGCGACCTATCTCGGTCACCTTTACGGGTCCTTTGCTCCCGGTATGCAGGATTGGGCCATCGCGATCGAAGTGGGCCACAACATTCTGCTTTCACACGGGTGGGCCGTTGAGGCGATTCGGGACACGGTCGACTCGGCGGCTGTCGGGATATCCCTCGACTGTCGGCCAACATGGCCGGCCACCGAGTCCGAGGAGGATCGCGCTGCTGCCGAGCATTTTGACGGGTTTCGCAATCGGTGGTTCTTTGACCCAATATTCGGGCACGGATACCCCGAGGACATCCTCCGTGCGTTTCATGTCGAAGGACGAATAGACGGATTGGAGCCCTCGTTTGTGCGCAGCGGGGACCTCGACAGGATTGCGACACCAATCGACTTCCTCGGACTCAACTATTACACCACCGTTGCGACTGAAGCCGGATCTGAAGAAGTAGATGAATCCGAGCGATCCCCGGGCACCGATCAGCCGGAGGGTTTCACAGAGATGGGCTGGGCGATCGATCCACGCGGTCTCGGTGATTATCTGAAGCTCATTAATGCGCGATATCAGCCAAGGTCAATTGTTGTGACCGAGAACGGTGCGAGCTTCTCTGATGGTCCGGGCGACGATGGCGCCGTTGTCGATCGACCTCGGATCGAATATCTCGAGAGTCATGTCGACGCCGTTGTGGCGGCAGCGGAGTCCGGAGTCCCAATAGACGGCTATTTCGTGTGGAGCTTTCTAGACAATCTCGAGTGGACTCAAGGATTCGACCAACGTTTTGGTCTTGTTTGGGTCGATCATCAGACCCAGGAGCGACGGCAGAAGGAGAGCTTCTACTGGTACCGAGAATTGGTGGCTGGCGAGAGTCGCACTTCTCAGGCCCTGGAGGCCGCTCGCACCTTCCAATCATGAGGCGGCATCAGCGCGCTGACTTGATGGCCGTCCAGATCTTGTCAGGTGTCAAAGGCATTTCGATGTGGTCGATCCCGAACGGGGCCAGGGCGTCGATTACG
>Ga0255053_10000060_pt1 | contig 48262 bp, 45 predicted proteins | sample JV7_2_22_MG_FD_188635 | JGI IMG/M metagenome (GOLD analysis project Ga0255053, IMG submission 188635) | Seawater microbial communities from Jervis Inlet, British Columbia, Canada - JV7_2_22 | ecosystem: Environmental > Aquatic > Marine > Inlet | place: Canada: British Columbia | collected... | reverse complement strand
AACCGACAGCGATGACACTGCCGAACGTCAGGATCGACGGCGACCTTGGTCCCATGGTCACCCGTCGTTTGCCTACCCAGAAATCTTCGGTCGCCGGATCTTCTGTGGGAAGAATCAGGGTTCCAGGTCGCGTTGACTAGGAGCAGCGTCGTCTAAGAGGATGACGAGGAGGTGGAGTAAATGTGGAAGATCGCGCGACGCCTCGCATTGCTCGCCGGCGTACATCCGCCCCATGGGCCCTATGCCGGTTTTTGGTCCTGGAAGTATCTCGACCTCGTCCGAACCGCCCGGATGGTGATGAGCCGACGGGTCAAGGGCTTCTACCGCGAATTCCCTGATCTCTTCCCACCAGGATCGAAGTTTCCTCAGATCGTGCTCGAGACAACTGACGGGCGCACCATCGACACCAGATCGTTCAGGGGTCAAAAACACTTCGTCCTGTTCACGGGCGCCATCACCTGACCGCCCTTCCGGCGACAGTTGTCGCCTATGCAACAGTTGAAGGACAAGTACGCAGACCGCGACGTCGAGTTCGTGTCGATGTACGTTCGTGAGCCTCATCCGGAAGAACGAGGATTCCGGGGATATCACCAGCACGAGACCTACGAGCACAAGATGGCCTATGCCAAAGAGCTTGTTGAGACCAAGGACATGGACATACCGGTGGTAGTGGACGGCATGGACCAGCACCACCACAAGACCCTGGGCAACCTGCCCAACATGTCCTATGTCGTAGACAAAGAAGGACGGGTACGGCACGCGGAGACCTGGCTGCTCGCTGACCACGTCGACCGGATTCTCGCTGAGCTCGTCACCGCCGATCGTGGAACTCGGCGGCATGATCGCAATCCACTATGGGATGCAGGTGTTTATGCGAACTGTGCAGGTCGGCCCCAACGACTAACGGAGATGGCGGCCGTCCCGCCTGCCGCTACGACACGTATGCGAACGTACGCCGACCGTCGATTCGTTGCATGCGCCCCATACTCGGGAACGCGAAGTGACCGGCTGCGAGCAAGGCTTCCTCGCTCTCGGCGCGGTCGAGGATCATATGCCGGCTCTTGGTAGAAAGGATCGGATCCATATCGAATCCCGGGTACCAGTCCGGTTCGGTCGCCTGAACCGGTTTGTGGATAGCGTCGCCGAGAACATAGGCGTAGTCGCCTCCGCTGACAATGGCATATGACACGTGACCGGGTGTGTGGCCCGGTGTCGGCACAGTGGCAATCTCGCTCGTTGCGGTGTAGTCGCTATCGACGAGATCGAGGAGGCCGGCGTCGATGATCGGAGCGAGCACTTTGTCGTAGTCGGGGCGATTACCCGGCTTTTCGCCTGGACTCATCCAGAAGTCGAACTCTTTCTTCTGGGCGACGTATCTCGCATTGGGGAAAGTTGGCTCGAGCGCTCCTTCTTCGCCCCGGGTATTCCACCCAACATGGTCGAAGTGCAGGTGGGTGAATAGGACGAGGTCGACCTCAGCGGGCGAGATCCCGGCTTGCTCCATCGTCTCCAACAGGGAGGACTCCTCCTGGAGCGGCATTTCGTTGGGCCATTGACCGAGTCCGGTGTCCACCAGGATCGTCTTCCCAAGGCTGCGGATGGCAAAGCAGCCGAAGTTGTGATCGATGAGGCCGTCTTCGTTGAGCCACTCCGGGTAAGGCGCCCAGTCCTCAGCCCCAACATCGACGAAGAACCCCTCGGGCGGGCGTCTGATCCATGAGTCTTGGAGTGCGATGACCTCGGTGTTGCCGATCCTGATCTGGTGAAAACTGTCTGTCATGGACCGGGACTGTAGGCCTTATGTTGCAATACCATGGCTGAATCGAGTCGACAATGCGCTACCACAAGCGATATGTCACGGTGCACGGCAAGCGGATGGCCTACGTCGATACTGGCGGCACCGGCGATCCGATCCTGTTCCTGCACGGCAACATCACCCAGTCATATATGTGGCGGAACATCCTCCCCCATGTCGAGCATTTGGCTCGCTGTATCGCCGTCGACAATATCGGCCAGGGAGATTCGGAGAAGCTCGACAATTCAGGGCCCGGCAGCTACCGGCTTGCGGAGCATCAGCGCTACATCGACGGCTTCCTCGACCAGGTGGATCCCGGCAACCGGGTGACCCTGATGATGCACGACTGGGGTGTTCAGCTCGGCCTCACTTGGGGCAACAGGAACCGGGAACGACTCAAGGGAATCGCCCATATGCAAGGGCTGATGGGTGATCTCAATTGGGGATTCTGGAACGAGGAGGTGTCGGCTTTCATGCGGCGCCTCAGGACCGATGATGGCGAGGCATTGATCCTCGAGCAGAACCTGTTCGTGGAAAAGGTGCTGCCCGCACTGGTGATCCGCGACCTACCCGAGGAAGTCTGGAACGAGTACCGGCGGCCGTACCGCAATCCCGGCGAGGACCGACGTCCCACACTGACCTGGCCGCGCGAGATCCCGGTGGAGGGAAAACCGGCTGATGTGCTCGCCGTGATCGAGGACAACAACCGTTGGCTGGCCGAGAGCCCGATCCCGAAGCTCTATATCCATGTCGAGCCGGAGACGGTCATGAAAGGACATGTGCTGGATCATGTTCGCACTTTCCCTAGCCAGACCGAGGTGACGGTCGAGGGCCTGCACTACGTCCAGGAGGACAGCCCCCACGAAATCGGTACCGCCCTTGCCGACTGGTACAAGACCCTGGATTGAGAAAGGCCAGCAGTTCGGCTAGTCGGCCAGGAGGGTTGGGAAATCGTGAGAGCGAACCGCCGGCGCCTGGCCGACGAACGGCTCGACCTCGACCAAACAGGTCTGCGCGCTGGGACCCTGAGCCAAAGATGATGTGCCGGCATCCCGGGTCAGGACGTTGGGGTTCCCCGCCCGGCACAAGCCTCCGGGCTCAACCGGATCCCACCACGCCCCGGTCGGCAGCTGGACCACACCGTCAACCAGGTCGTCCCTGATCGCCACCGAAGCCAAACATGCGCCACGATCGTTGAACACCCGTACAAGATCGCCTCGAGCCAACCCCCGGGCTTCGGCGTCAAGGGGCGTGATCCCGATTTGCTCTCTGCCGTCAACCTTGCCGTTCAGGCTGGTCTCGCCGTGGTCCCATTGCGAATGAAGACGGGTCTTTGGCTGATTCGAGATCATGTGCAGCGGGTATCCGTTGGCATTCCCCAGCCACTCCGACGGCTCGAGCCAGGAGGGGTGGGGCGGGCAGTCGGCGTAGCCAAAGCTCTCGATGGTCTCCGAGAACAACTCGATGCGACCCGAGGGTGTCTTCAAGGCCGCACCCTCTGGATTCTTCCTGAACGCCACGAGTTGAGATTGGGTCGGCGGCACCAAATCCTCGGGAATCTGGAAATGACCGAGGTGCTTCAGCTCGTCCAGCGTGGGATAGTCGCCGTGATATGAGTGGAACCTCTCGTAGAGATACTCGATCCACTCGTCGGACGTCCTCCCCTCTGTGAACGTCTCGCCGGCCTCGAGCCGCTCCGCGAGTTCGGAGAAGATGTCGTAATCGTTCCTCGCCTCGCCCACAGGATCAATCACTTGCTCCATCCAGAAGAGGAAGTCGTCCATCCCGCTGCCACCTACGTCGTTGCGTTCCAGCGGGGTGGTAGCCGGCAGGACGATGTCGGAGTACCGGGCCAGCGCGTTCCAGAACGGCTCGTGACAAACGATGGTATCCGGGGTCTGCCAGGCCTTCGCCAGACGGTTGAGATCCTGGTGATGGTGGAACGGGTTCCCGCCGGCCCAGTACACAAGCTTGGTCTCCGGATAGGTAAGACGTTTCCCGTCGTAGTCGAACTCCTCACCCCCATGTAGGAGCAAGTCTGAGATCCTCGCCACGGGTATGAAGTCGGCCACCTCGTTTTTGCCCTGACCGAGCCTGGGCAGCTCGTGATAGCCCACACCGTGCCCGTTCACTCCCACTGCCCCATATCCATAGCCGACGCCGCCGCCGGGAAGTCCGATCTGGCCGAGCATTGCAGCCAGAGCCGCGGCCATCCAGTAGGGCTGTTCGCCGTGGTCGTTCCTTTGCACCGACCAGCTCACGGTGATCATCGTCCGCGCCAACGCCATCTCGGAGGCGAGCGATCGGAGCCGACCTGGATCGACACCAGAGATGTGACCGGCCCATTCGGCGGTCTTCGGCGTGCCATCCGACTCGCCCAAAAGGTAGGAGCGGAGACGATCCCAGCCTACGCAGTAGGTCTTGAGAAACTCCTCGTCGTGTTCCCCCGCCACAAGGAGGCTGTGGGCGAGACCAAGCATGAGCGCAGTGTCGGTGCTGGGGCGGACCGGTATCCACTCGGCCTCGACTGCCTCGATGATGTCCTCACCCAGTGGGGACAAATTGACGAACGCGACACCGCGGTCGCGACACGTCTCGAGACGAGCGGAGAGCATGTGGCGGCCCTGTCCTCCATAACTGACCTGACTGTTCTTGATCGGCATGCCCCCAAAAGCCAGCACCAACTCTGTGTTCTCGGCGATTTCGACGAAGGATGGTTGCTCGTCCAGGAAGTCATCGAACGAGAATCCGAAGATGTGGGGTGTGATCACATGGCCGGCGGCGATCGAGTAGTCGTCCACCGAGTACGTATATCCGCCAATCGAGTTGAGAAAACGGTGAATCTGGCTCAGGGCATGATGAAACCGGCCGGCGCTAGCCCATCCGTAGCTGCCGCCGAAGATCGCCTGGTTCCCGTACTCGGAGCGGACGCGGTCCAGCTCTGCAGCCAACAGGTCCAGGGCGACATCCCACTCCACCTCGACAAAGGGCTCCTGTCCGCGACGTTCGGGATTGGAGCCGTGGCCGTTTCGATACCAGGACTCACGTATCGCCGGCCGTGCCACCCGGCTCTTCCTCACAGCCTTCATCGACTGCCCGATCAACGATGGATCGGGGTCCTTCGCGAACGGGTGGACGGCGGTGATGTCATGGCCGTCGGTTTCGATCTCGTAGGCGCCCCAGTTGGTGAGGGTCTGGTGTCGTGACGTGCTCATTTTCCTCTCCGTGCGGCGGACAGGCTAACCGGCCCGATCAATGACCGGCAGGAGAAGATGCGATGGAGAGTCGGGTCCGGTGTGGAGGCTGATGCGTCCCCCGAACACCTCCTTCGGGCGGACTCGATCATCATCATGGAGGAAGGGCCCGGATCCGGTGAGCCGGTTCTTGAACGAGGCGAGCCGGGCCCGGCCGAGGTCTCCCCCGTACTCGTAGTCCCGGCCTCGCACGGTCAGACCGATCCGGTATCCGGCGGGGATCACGATCGATGTGGGCCATATCTCGACGTCGAGCTCGTACCTGGTGCCGGGGATCATTGGCTCGGTCCGGACGTGACTGTGATAGGGGCGGTATGGCAACGTCAGCTCCGGGTCCAGGGCCCGGTGGGAGGCCCGGAGCCAGCCCTGGGCGATCGGAGTATGGGGGTCGACAGCCCCCTGGAAAGTGACCTCATCCCCATCCGGGTCGAACACCCGCACCACTGCGAACACGTCGGCGTCTTCGGTGCTGGAAGCAAGGAACAATTTCAAGGCGGCAGGGCCGGTTATCTCCGTCTCTGATTCGAGGGGGTCGGTGAGAAGGGTCACCCCATCGCCCAAAGCGTCGTACTCCACCTGCCCATTCTCCGGCAAACCAGAGCCGAGCTGGGCCGTTCCGGCATCCAGATAGAACCTGGTCCACATCGTGTCCTGCAACGGCCAGACCGGCTCCACCCTCTCCTCGAAGCGGTCGAGGTGGCGAATCTGGAGACGCACCGGGGGCTCGGCATCCCACCCATTCGGCTCATCCTTCAGGTAATAGGCGAAGAAACGTTTCTGCAGGTCCACGCCGTAATCGGTGTAAAAGTGTGTCCAGTGCTCGAGGCCGTGCAGCTCGAGCCACTTCTCTGTCGAGGCGGCTCGTACGAAGCCCTCTACGTTGCCGCGTAGATGCAAACCCTGCCCGCCCCAGTTGCCTGCCGTGAGAAGCGGCGCGGTCACCTTCGACCAGTCGGGCGAGCGAACCCGGTGATACTCGTCGTCAAGGGGATGCGCCCTGATGTCGCTGCCAAAGTCAGACCGGTTTTCCTCCAGTTCGGCTTCGCTCAACGTGACGTCCCCGCAAACTGCTACTCCGGTCACCTGGCTGACCGGGCCCCGGTCGCCGAGACCGAATTGGACGGTCCTGACCTGCATGTCGTACCAATTGGCCCAGAAGGTCGAAGGGATGCCGCCGTGGTGGCTCATATCCCTGTAAAAATCCGCAGCGCCCTCCCAGACGCACATGGCTGCGAGATGCTCGGGTTGCCGGGAAGCGACGTGCCACTGGTTGATCGCGTAGTAGGAAATCCCGTTCAGGCCCACCTTTCCGCTACTCCATTCCTGTGTGCCCGCCCACTCGATGCAAGCCTCAAGGTCGTCGGTCTCCCTTTCGGAGAAGATGTCTATGTAACCGGGCGATCTGCCACAGCCTCTCGAGTCGACCCGCAGCAGGGCGTAGCCGTCCGGCACCCACTTCTCGGGGTCCACGACCTCCCAGTTCTGGTACTTGCCACTCGAGCCGATAGCAACGTCGGGATGCTGCTCGATCATGATCCGCCACTGGTCCGGATAGCCCTCCTGGAACGAAAGACCCTTGGCGTAGGGACCGTAAGTCAGGATCACCGGGAAGGTGCCGGCGTGATCTGGTCTGAAGAGATCGGCTCGCAGCACCAGCCCATCGTCCATCTCAATGGGGAGGTCCCAGTCGATATGCATGTCTGAAGTCATAGGACCACCGACGCTACACCCCGGGCGAGGACTCTTAGTGGCCGGGCCTAGCCTTACCGATGACATGACGAAGAAGCGCGAGGAGGCTCAAAGCATGCAGTCCGAAAATACGGCTGAGGCCGAACCGAACAGTGACGGGTGAGGGGTTCCCCCGGTCTTGATCCCGATGTCCTCGAAAGGCTGGTCTCGATCGAAGCGATGACTGTGCACGTCGACGGATTCCTCCATCAGGCGACCACCTTCTCCAAAGATGGAACTAAAGCGTCACACCAAAGAGTTATGACCGGCGCGAACGAAGATTTCGTCGTAGGCCTCCGATGAGATCAAGCTTGCCTCCAATCAAGGGCGCCCCGTCCAATCAAGCTGCCGGCATTCAACTGCTCGTGGATGTCCAGCACGTCGGCTGGTCCGCGCACGGTTCCAATCACCGGAGTGACATCGCCCCGTGCAACCAGTCGAGCAGCCTCGATCACCTCCGTCCGGGAGGCGTACCTGGAGCCGAGCACTGCTCCCTCTAGAAATACCAAGCGCCGCGGCTCGAAGTTGTGAAATCTGTCCGGGAATGTCGTGAGCACCACGAAGCGTCCACCCATCCCCAACGCTTCGAGGCCCCATCGGGTCGACTCGTCAGTCCCAATCAGGTCAACGATCACCGTCGGCGGTCCCGCCGGGAACAATTCGTCCGCATCCACCTCCTCGAAATGTGACGAGTCGACCGCCAAAGCGCCGTTGCGCTCGACGGCGGCCAGCTTCTCTGCTCCCACATCGAGACCCACGACCACGGCGCCCCGTGCAGCTGCGACCTGAATCATGTGGATCCCGACGCCACCGCCTGCCCCGATCACGGCGATCCGATCACGAGCCTCGATGCCTGCTCGATTGGCCACGTGAACCGGAGTGGCTACGGCATCGGCGACCACCGTCGCCTCTACCGGATCGAGGCTGTCGGGTATGGGCAGGGCGTTGCGGGCCGGGAGCACGACACGTGGGGCATAGCCTCCGTCGCGATGCACGCCTACAAAGCCGCCGAGCTGTTCGCACCACGGCTCCCGCCCCTGAGTGCAAGAGGGGCAGACGCCACAGATCAAGTAGAAGTAGCCGACAACGCGCCGTCCGAGCAGGTCGGCGGGCGCATCGCCACCAAGCCCGGTCACCCGTCCGACCAGTTCGTGGCCAGGGACCCGGGGCAAGGACGCCCGTCCGTCGTTGAGATCGCCGTTTATGCAGTTGAGGACAGTACGGCCGACGCCGCAAGCCTCGACTTCGATCGCCACCTCGCCGGGACCGGGAGTCGGATCGGCTATCTCCTCCCAAATCGGAGTCGTCCCCCACTGATGGATCCTGTACCCGAACATTGCCCGTTCCTCCCATTTCGCCGATCGACCGACGGGTCTGATCGACCCTATAGGATGCCTTCACGGCGCAGACAACCGCAGCTACCCGAGGAGGACTGATGCTCGTCGTCGCAGGAACGATTACCTTCGACCCAGCCCACCAGGGCCAGATGGCCGAGGCGGCCCAAGTCGTCGTCGCGGCGACACGCAGCGAAGCCGGATGCATCAGCTATGAGTTCTTCGCCGATCTGACCGCGCCCGGACGTTTCCATCTCTTCGAAGAGTGGGAGGACGAAGCCTCGCTCCTCGCCCACTTCGAAACCGCGCACCTGGCGGCTTTCTACAAGGTGATGCAAGCCTCCGGGCTGGCGACGCGGGACATCACCCGGTATCACGTGTCGTCCCATGGTCCTAACCGTCCTGACGTCTGACGGGTGCCAATCCATCCCACGCACGCGCGGGCCTTGACCTCGATCGGCTCCCTGCGTCAATTACTCCGGTGCCACGCCGGCACGGATCGAAACGGTGAACCCGTTGCCAAACAGCCCGGTGGGCACCTCGACTCCGGCCCGGCGGTAGACCTCGGCCTGAATTCCAATATCGGCTAGCCGGAGGTCACCGACGCCCATCACGTCGAGTCCCGTCTTGGGAAGGGCGAGGGTCAAGGTCTCCTGTGCCGTGACATGAACCCCCGGGGTCTCACCCGTCGTCGAGTCGATCCCAGAGGGCACATCGAGAGACAGGGTTCGCCCCCCGGACTCACCGGACCATGCGATGAGATCCCGGGCAGCTCCTCGTGGTGGCCCGGCGAGGCTGTAACCGATCAGTGCGTCGATGATCAGCGACGGATCGAGGCTCTCGATGTCTCCGGGACCGTGCAATTCACCGGCGGTTCCTTTGTAGATGGCCAGTTGTTGGGCAGGGACCGGCCCCAGGCGGTACTCGTCGGTGATGACCAGGGCCACTTTTCCTCCCCTGTTGGCGATATGTCTCCCGGCGCAGATACCGCCACCACCGTTGCCACCCGAGCCTGCCAGGATCACGATCGACTTGGTCTGCCAGGCGGAGCCGAGAGAATCGATGGCAGTGGTGGCAAGACTGCGCCCCGCGTTCTCCATCATCTGGTAGAGGTTGGGTCCGGTCTCCTCGATGGCGATCCGGTCAATCTCTCTCATCTCGTCCGCTGTCACAGCCGGGAGCACCACTCCGCCAGCCGTGACGAACGAGGACGTCGTCACCTGGTGATCCACTCCCAGTCTTCACCGAGGAGGGCGGCGGTCTCGTCCGGGCCCCAGGTTCCCTTCTCATAACTCAAGACCGGTGGGGCCTCTTCGATCACCGGTTGGACGATCCGCCAGGCCTCCATCACGCCGTCTTCCCTCGCAAACAGCGACGGGTCGCCACGGAGTGCATCCCCGAGAAGACGGTGATAGGCATCACGTCCCTCTCCCTCTTCGTCCTCGTAGTCGAGGGCCAGGTCGACCGGTCCGCTCACCATCTCCGACCCGGGCCGCTTCGACTGCATCGACATCGCGATTCGATCGTCCGGTTTGCTCATGAAAGAAAGTCGATTCGGCCCGGGAGCGGAGTCAGCATCGGCGAACAGCATGCGGGGAGGTCGGTGGAACTCGACAACGGCCTCGGTAACCGTCGACTTCAGACCCTTGCCGGCGCGAATGACCCAGGGCACACCGGCCCATCTCCACGAGTCGATCTCGAGTCTTGCTGCGAAGAAGGTCTCGGTATCCGAGTCCGGGGCGATCTCGCCTTCATCTAGGTATCCGGCGTACTGGCCACGGATCACGTCCTCGGGGCGCAGCGCTCTCGTCGCGGTGAACACCTTGACCCGTTCGTCCCGCAAGGCGTCGGGCATGTCTGAGACGGGAGGCTCCATCGCCAGCAGGGAGAGGATCTGGAGCAGATGGTTCTGTACGACGTCTCGCAAAGCACCAACCGAGTCGTAGAAGCTGCCCCGGTCTTCGATCCCGAAATCCTCGGCCATCGTGATCTGGACGCCGCGGATGTAGTGGCGGTTCCAGATCGGCTCGAGCATCGTGTTGGAGAACCGATACACCATCAGATTCTGCACCGGCTCCTTGCCAAGGAAGTGGTCGATCCGAAAGACCCGTGATTCCGAATAGTGCCGGTGGATGATCTCGTTGAGGTCCGCCGCACTTTTGGAATCCCTTCCGAAAGGCTTCTCCACGACCAGGCGGCCGCCTTTGTGAAGACCCGCCCCGGCCAGACCCCTCACCACGTCGTCGAACACTTCGGGTGGGATCGCGAGGTAGGCCACGACGCATTCCCTGTCACCGATCCGCTCGCTGATCGCGGTGTAGGTGGCGGCGTCGTGATAGTCGCCGGAGACATACATCAGATTGGCTGCGAGACGTTCGAACACAGCGGGGTCGACTTCTACGTCCGCGGCGGCGAGGGCATCTCGAGCCCGATTGCGCAGATCGGCGTCGTCGAGAGTCGTCCTGCCGACACCTACTAGCGGCATGTCGAGGGCACCAGAAGCGGCCAGTGCGTAGAGGGCCGGGAAGAGGCGTCTCCGTGCCAGGTCCCCGGTGATGCCAAAGAGGACAAGTCCGTCGGCCAGAGTCGTGGCCATTGTCAGGTAGTTGCGGTTGTGTGCATTGTCACCAATTCAAGCCGCTGCGAGCGGTGGTGCATTCCCGTGTCATCGCGGGTCGGCGCAAAGAAGAGCGACCCCCATCGGGGGTCGCTCTCTGCAAGCCTCTGTTTGCCTTCGTTCTTACTCGTCGACGTCCTCATCGATGTCTTCGTCGACGCTGTCTAGCGATTCGTCCACCGAGTCAACCGAATCGACCGAGTCAACCGAATCGACGCTCTCCACGCTCTCAACGGAGACGGGGCTGTCATCGGGCTCGGTTACGTCTGCTGATGCCACCGACTCCTCGGGTGCGATTCCGAACGGAGTCGCTACAGAGTCGTCGACATCGTTGACGTCGGTGGAGCCGGCATCAACCGCCGGTGTCTGCGCCGGCGCCTCGATCTTCGTCGAGTCGTCGAGGTCGATGTCTCCGGTGGCTCCGTCATCGGCTGCGAGGGCTGCTCCTGCGCCAAGCGCTATGGCCACCGCGGCTGTGCCGCTGACGATCTTGATTCGCTTTGAGAATTCCATATCTTGCTTTCTCTCCGCTAGACCGGGAATCGCCCCGATTCATCCGGTCCGGGCTTGTATTTGACTTCCCCCGACTCGCGTCGGCCCCAGCCTGATTCATGACTGGTTACGTCAAAAACCACTGCCAGCACTCTATCAACCACAGACAGCGACGCAAGATCCAGCACCCCTACAGTGTCTTCGAGTCCCGCCGATAGCGAATCAGTGCCGCCAGAAACACCTCTTGTCTCCGACCTCGGTGTCCCCATCGAGCTTCTCCTCTCACAGGACAGCAGGGCCATCCTCGACGTCCTACTCGGTGAAGTCGGTGCGCGGACCAGCGACGTCAAGCCGGTTCAGGTCAGATACGTGCCAGGGCGTTCCGTCATCGTCCAGTATCAGGGCGACGTGGAGTGGACCGACCACACTTCCAAGGAAACACTCGTAATCGCATCCGGAGTGGATGTTCCGGAGGAAACTCTGCAACTCGAGGTGGACGACAATCGCATGGCGGTTTGGCGTTACCCCCGGGATCCCTTTCTCCCGGGTCTGGAAGCTGCGGCCGATCCCTCTCGAGTCATGAAACTGCTCGCCGATCTGGGTTCGCCTCAGCAAGGGACCAATCTGCGACGACGGGCTTATCGCCCGGGGCGGCGTGCGGTGATCGAGGCAGTCTCACCGTCCACGAGGATCTTCATAAAAGTCGTGAGGCCCGGTCGGATCGCCAGGATCCAGAGCAAGCACGTGACACTCGCCGGACAGGTTCCGGTGCCACACAGTTATGGCTGGTCGGCCGACCTGGGTCTGATCGCGCTTCAGGCCATGGCGGGAAAGACCCTCCGAAGTGTCCTCGAAAGCGGGTCGCGACGGCTTCCCGGACCCGAACGGATCCTGGAGCTGCTCGACGCTCTCCCCATGCCGGCCGACGACGATGTTGTAGCCGGCCCTGTTGCAGCAGCATCGGGCCATGCCCGGCTGCTCAGGGCGATCGCACCCGACCTGTCCGGTGACATCGAAGGGATAATCGAGGCTGTAGCCGCGGCTGAAGACCATGAGCCGGTTCCGGTCCATGGGGACTTTCACTCTTCGCAGATCCTGGTTAGGGGAGACCACATTGTCGGTCTCGTTGACGTCGACTCTGCGGGGGCCGGGCTCCGGGCAGACGACTTGGCCGGCCTCCTCGGTCATCTAGCCACCCTTTCACTCACATCGTCAAAGCGAAAGAGCATGAGCGGATACGGGACCGCCTTGATCGAGGCATTCGACAAGCAGACCGACCCGCGCTCGCTGAGATTGCGAACGGCGGCAGTGATTCTCGGACTGGCGACAGGCCCGTTCCGTGTTCAGGAGAACGTGTGGCCGACGGCTACCAAGAGACGCATCGACCTTGCGCTGCAATGGGTCGAAATGGCGGCGAGTTCCTCCTAGAAGTCAGCGGCTCTCAGTGACGCTTCTTCTGGGGAAAGGCGAGACGAACCTTGAGGTCGCGACCGCCCATCGACGAGCCATTGAGAGCCTCGACCGCGGTCTCGGCGGCGCTGGAGGACATGTCGACAAATCCGAACCCTTTGGAACGGCCTGTGCGTCGATCGGTGATGATCGTGGCCTGGCGAACCTTGCCGTGACGACCAAACAACTCCTCGATCTGTTTGGTGGTTGCCCGCCAGGGGAGATTGCCGACATAGACGCTCTGTTCGCCATTCGTCTTTCCATGTGCTTGGGCTCGGGCCTTCCGGTTCCGGGGCCGGGCCGCCGGTCGTGTTGATGAAGTCTCTCGCCGTGGACCGGAGGGAGCTGGGTCACCGATGCGGTGCCCACCCTGGTCGAGTGCATCAAGACTTGGAGCCTCAATAGGTGTCCGCAGATCGAGGTCCTGCTGCATGCGGCGGGCGGCCTTCCGTTGTTCTCCCGTGACCAGGCTGACCACATGGCCGGCTGCGCCGGCACGGGCCGTCCGTCCCGACCGGTGGAGATAGTCCTTGTGGTCGGCGGGTGGGTCGAAGTGAATCACCGAAGCAACCGCATCGATGTGAATCCCTCGTGCGGCGACGTCGGTTGCGATCAACGCCTGAGCCCCACCGTTCGAAAACGCCTGGAGGGCCCTGTTTCGCTGGTTCTGGGAGCGTCCCCCATGCATGGCAACTGCGCCAATCCCCAGCTTGTGCAATTGCCGGGCGAGCCGGTCGGCGCCGTGACGGGTGCGGGTAAACACGATCGAGCGTCCTGCTGTGCCGACAACGTCGGCCGTGTGCTGAACACGGTCATGGTGTTGGACGAGCCAAAAGTGATGCTGGGCTTCGATCGTCTCGGGCTCAACGGTTCCGGCCTCATGACGAACTGGATCCTGCTGATAATCACGGCTCAGCACGGCGACGTCTCCATCAAGAGTCGCCGAGAACAGCATGGTCTGCCGACGCCGTGTTGTGCGATCAAGGATCCTTCGCACTGCAGGAAGGAAGCCCATGTCGGCCATCCGGTCTGCTTCGTCGATCACGACGACGTCAACGTCGGCCAGATCAACCGACCCTTGCTCCATGAGGTCCTCGAGTCGTCCGGGTGTGGCCACCAGAACATCGACACCTCGGCGCAATGCGCTCTTCTGGCCTCCGTATCCGACGCCGCCGTAGATGGCATGGACGTAACGGCCGGCCGCTTTTGCCAGTGGGGCGAGCTCCTGTTTGATCTGCTCGGCCAATTCCCGCGTAGGAGCAAGGATCAGGGCACGGGGTCGATGCCGTGCGGCCTTATCGACGTTGGCGAGCAAGGGCAGACCAAAGGCAAGGGTCTTGCCCGAGCCTGTGGGAGCCTTGCCACACACGTCCTTGCCCGAAAGGGCATCGGGGATGGTGGCTGCCTGGACGGGGAAAGGCTCGACGATATCGCGCTCTTTGAGGGCGCGGACAAGCGGATCGGGCAGCCCAAGTTGGGCGAATGTAGTCGTCATGAATTACTCCTGGATCCCCGGGATGGGGAAGTTCTACGTGAATTGCCGGTCTCTCCTTCGACCAAGCGGCGTCCTATCGCCTGTGGGGTCGAGAGTCGGTCGAAGAGGCGGTCCGACCAGGTGAGAGTGAGCCGTGTCACCACCCGGGAAGCGACTATACGCTGGCTTTAGGAGCGAGTATTCGCGGCCTCCACCGGGTGCGGCCTGAAAAATGCTACCAGGGGCAGGGCGCTACAAGACAACATATTGCATGTCCATTTTGACTTCGGCCACAATGCTCGGCAGCCGGCGCCTGAACTCTGCCTATCAGCCGGTCGTAGGGAGATGACGATGCCTGAGAGGATCGGTGTGATCGGGTTGGGAGTCATGGGGTCAGCCATGTCAAGGAGCCTCCTCGGGGCAGGGCATAAGGTGTCCGGGCACGACATCGACCAGGAAAAAGAATCGGCTGCCGCCGCCATGGGGGTCACGATCTTCTCGTCTGCTGGTGCCCTTGCGGAGAGCTCTGATCTACTGGTTCTCTCCTTGCCTTCCATTTCCTCACTCGCAGAGGTTTCCGCAGAGATCGCCGAGCAAGCCACCACCGGCCTCATCTGTCTTGAAACCGGGACTTTTCCCCTCGCCGCCAAGTTTGCAGCCCGCAATGTCCTAAGCGAGGCCAGCGTCGAATTGCTCGACACTCCACTATCCGGCACAGGCCTGCAAGCAGAAGAAGGCACGCTTGTGGTCTTCGCCTCTGGAAACCAGGAAGACTGCGAGCGGGCAGCTCCGGTGTTCGAGTCGATCGGCCGCTCGACTCACTATCTGGGAGAGTTCGGAAACGGGTCGCGGATGAAGTACATCGCCAACCTCTTGGTGGCGGTGCACAACCTCGCCACTGCGGAAGCACACGTTCTGGGCATGGCGGCAGGGATGGACCCGGCCCTGGTCCAGAAGGTGATGGAAGACGGCGTGGGCTCTTCGAAGATCTTCGAGATCCGCGGGCCAATGATGGTCTCCGACGACTATCCGGCGGCTGCCCGTCTCGACATCATCATGAAGGACGGGAGGCTGATAAAGGACTTCGCTGAGGGCTCCGGCGCACTGACTCCACTGCTCGACGCCGCCCTCCCCGTATATGCCGCATCGAGCGAGGCGGGCCTTGGAGACCTGGACGCGGCAGCGCTGTGCAGATACCTCGAAAAGCAGTCCGGGATCACCCGTTGATAGGCCGATCGCTCCGCAGAGTCGAGGACCACCGCCTCATCACTGGGCAAGGACGCTACGTGGACGACATCTCGACCGAAGGGATGCTGCACGCCGTATTCGTTCGCAGTGTGGAGGCGCACGCACTCATCGGGTCGGTGTCCCTCGACCCTGACTACTCGGGGCGAGCCACTCTGTTCACCGCATCGAGCCTCGGGCTTGAGCTGCCGATGCCCATCCAGAATCCCTCGGCCATCGTCAAACAGCCGTTCACCTCCCCACCACTGGCGGTCGAGGAGGTCTGTTACGTCGGCCAGCCAATCGCAGTCGTGGTTGCGCCAACCGTCCAAGAGGCCATCGACGCGGCCGACATGGTGGAAGTCGAGTACGAGCCGATCTCGGTCATCATCGACCACCGGAGGGCTCTAGACGCGGACGCCCCGTCGGCCCATCAGGGATCGGACTCGAACTTGATCGCCACGCTCGCTGTCGGATTCGGCGATGTAGACGACGCTTTCGCCAACGCACCGCGGACGTTGAGCATCACGGTCGACCAGCATCGCGGGGCCCTTGCATCCTTGGAGGGCAGAGGACTCGTCGCCCGTTACGACGACGTAGACCGGCAGCTGACGGTGTGGACCTCGACCCAGGCACCACACGCCGTCCGGAGTCTGGTCACTTCGTATTTGGGCTTCTCGCCTGACGATATGCGAGTCGTCGCACCAGACGTGGGAGGCGGATTTGGTCCCAAGGCAGTTGTCCACCCCGAGGAATTCGTTGTGCCTGCACTGGCGTTGCACCTACGCCGACCCGTGAAGTGGACCGAGCTCCGCAGAGAGCATTTCATCGCGACAATCCAACAGCGTGGGCAAACGGGGACCGTCGAGGCAGCCTTCAAAGACGACGGAATCATCCTTGGGTTCCGCGCCCGATTCACTCACGACTGCGGCGCATACGTGCCTTATGGAGTGGTTGTCCCGCTCACCACGATTCGACTGATGTCGGGTCCCTATGTCATACCGGCTCTGGAGGCCACAGTCGAGTGCGTGTTCACCAACGCCACTCCGACGGGAGCGATACGGGGTGCAGGCAGACCAAACGCCACATTTGCGGTAGAGCGGATGATGGATGCGATCGCCGCCGAAATCGACGTAGATCGAGCCGAGGTGCGTCTTCGCAACATGATCGAGCCGTCATCGCTTCCTTATTCGCTGGACATAACAGGCAACGACGGGCGTCCGATCACCTACGACAGCGGCGACTATTCCGAAGCACTGGAGGCGGCCCTGGAAGCGGCCGGCATCGACGACTTCGAGACACGCCGGGCCCGCTCAGCCGGGTTGGGTCGGAGGCGAGGATACGGAATTGCCTCCTACGTCGAAGACACCGGACTCGGGCCATATGACGGAGCCCGGGTCGAGGTGCTCACCAACGGTGACGTTGTGGTCGAGGTCGGGCCGGGCGCCCAAGGCCAAGGTCACTCCACAGTTCTCTCCCAGATCGTCGCCGAGCACACCGGAGTCGATCCGACCCGGGTGCGGGTCCACAGCGGCGACACGGCCAGATATGGCCAGGGAATCGGCACCGTCGCCAGCAGGACAGGCCAGACCACAACCTCGGCGGTCCATGTGGCTTCGATCGATCTGGCTCAGAACATCAGGAATCTCGCTGCCTCGAGACTGGAGGCGGCGGTCGAAGACATCGTCCTTGCCGACGGCGCCGCGATGGTCGTCGGTCAGCCCGGAACCGAGATACCGGTAGGTGAGTTGGCGTCCGACGCCCAACCGAAGTTCGGAGGATCGGTTCCCGAGGGCCAGCAGAGCCCTGGACTGTCCGTCGAACGGGTCCTCCCGTTTGGCGGACAAGCCTTCACCTACGGCACCCACATTGCCGAGGTTGAAGTGGACCCCGATACCGGTCACATAGCTGTCGTGAGCTATGTGGTCGTGCACGACTGCGGCAATCTCCTCAACCCAATGATCGTGGACGGCCAGATCGATGGCGGTGTTGCCCACGGGCTGGGCAATGTCCTCATGGAGCAGGTGCGATACGGAGATTCGGGACAACCGCTGACGACATCATTCATGGACTACCGGTTGATGTCTGCAGTGGACATGCCGGAGTTGGTCAAGGTGCACCGTGAGACACCCTCCCCGAACAACCCGCTCGGGGCCAAGGGGGCCGGGGAGGGGGGCACCATCCCGGCCGCCGCAGCGGTGGCATCGGCGGTCGAGCACGCCCTGTCCGATTCCGCAGTCATCGTCAATCACTACCCGATCAGCCCGGAGTGGGTTTTTCAGACACTGCAAGAACGGGCCGGCGGCTAGTCCCGTAGACTGGGGGATCTCGGGTCAGCTTCCCGTCGTGCCGAACCGCCCCAACGGGGTGATTTCGTGAATGTTCGCGCGGGCGAGACCACAGATTTGGTGATCACTGATGGGTCGTCTGCGCAAGTTGGGCCGTCTTGCCGTGGTGGACACAACTCCGCTGCGTCAGGTTTCCGGGTATCGCTGGCTGTTCGCCGGCATGTTCGCCATGCAAGTGGGACGGCAGCTCTCTGTGGTCGCGGTCCCGCTCCAGATCTACGACATGACCGGATCGACGCTTGCCGTCGGTTTGCTTGGACTCGCACAGCTAATTCCCCTGCTCCTGGTGTCCCTCATTGGGGGCGCGCTCGCCGATGCCGTCGACCGGCGCCGGCTCATGGCGTTCTCCCAGATGGTTATGGCCCTCACCGCAGCCGGGTTGCTCTGGAACTCCCTCGCTGACAGCCCTGCGCTCTGGCCTCTGTATGTACTCGGCGCATTCAACGCCGGCATCTCGGCCATCGTTTCGCCGGCCCGCACGGCTCTCCTACCTGGCCTTGTTGGACGAGCACTCCTTCCCTCCGCCCTCGCGCTGAACCAAACCCAGACCAACATCGCCAAGGCGGCCATCCCCGCTCTTGGTGGCTTCTTGATCGCCGTGAGCGGTTTCCCCGTCACTTACGCCCTGGAGACGTTTGCGCTCATCGTCAGCGTGTTGCTCATCTTCCGGGTCCCGAATGTGGAAACCGAAGGAGGAGGTCGCCCCTTCTCGCTGTCCTCCATCATGGAAGGGTTTCAGTTCCTCAGGCCGCGGCGTCTGATCCAGGCGGCACTTCTCATCGACCTCGCTGCAATGGTCTTTGGGATGCCCACCGCACTGTTCCCCGCTTTCGGAAAGGATGTGCTTGGCGGTAATGACTTCACCGTCGGCCTTCTCTTTGCCGCTCCCGGCATCGGAGCCCTCATCGGGGCCCTGACATCTGGTTGGGTGCCGCTGGTCCGCAGGCAGGGAAGAGCGGTCGTGGTGGCCGTCATCGGATGGGGTTTTGCCATCGCGATCTTCGGTCTCAGCTCAACACTGGTCGTTTCATTGCTCGCGCTGGCCGTGGCCGGGGCGGCGGATGTTGTTTCGGCCATATTCCGCGGTTCGATAGTCCAACTGTCGGTGCCCGATTCGTTGCGGGGAAGGCTGTCTTCGATGCACATGGCCGTGGTGGCCGGAGGGCCAAGGCTCGGGGATCTCGAGGCAGGTGTGGTAGCAGCGCTGACTTCGGTCAGGATCTCCATAGTCTCCGGGGGCCTTGCCTGCGTGCTGGCGGCATGGGGCATTGCCCGCTGGGCACCCAGCTTCCTCAACTATGAATACGACCCCGACGAGCCCGAAGTCGCGGCGCCGGCCAACCCATGAGCCCTCTTGCTTCAGTCGAGACCGTAGAGAGAAGCGGCGTTTCCGCCCGAGATTGCGGCCCGATCGTCGTCGTTGATTCCCTCGGTAGCACCGATCAGCGCAAGCGGATCGGTCTCGCTCATATCGAAGGGGAAGTCGGTGCCGAGCATGACATGGTCAACCCCCACAACCTCCACGAGATGACGGAGATACAGAGGCTGAAACACCATGGTGTCGTAGAAGAGTCGTTTCATGTAATGGCTGGGCGTGTGATCTGGGATCTTCACCCTGGTCTCGGGCCGGACCTCCCAGGTGTGGTCGGCCCGGGAGCTGTAAAACGGGAGATACCCGCCCCCATGAAGGAGAACCAGCTTGATCCCGGGATGCTCCTCGAAGAGGCCACTGAAGATCATGCGGGTCGCCGCGACCATTGTCTCCAGCGGGTTGCCGATGCAATTGACCAGGAAGTAGTCAGAGAGCCGCTGGCTTTCCGGGTAACCACTGGGGTGGAGGATCACGGGAATGGCCCTGGCCTCGACTGCCGCCCAGAAAGGACGGAAACGAGGCTCATCGAGGTTATGGCCGTCGACCGTCCCACCAATCTGGAGACCCTTGAAGCCGAGGTCGTCGATGACGCGGTCCATCTCGGCGATGGCAAGATCGACGTCCTGAAGCGGGACGGTCGCTCCCAACGGGACAAACCGATCGGGGTTGTCTGCCGCCGCAGCCGCAAGATTTTCGTTCTGAATTCTCGCCGACTCGGCCGCTGCGGCCCCGGGCGCCCAGTAGAAGTACTCAGACACGAAAGTGGCGAGACCCTGGAGGTCCACTCCCATCCGATCCATGTGCTCGATTCGAGAAGCAGGGTCGGTCAGGCTGTCACGGATCGAGGGGAACATGACCGTGTTGTGCTCTTTGGAGTCCTCGCCCATGAAGTAGTCGTAGTGCTCGTACTCACCACGACGATGAGCCTCGATAGGAGCACGGCTCGCGGGTGTGGCGAGATGGCAGTGGATGTCGATCGTCTTCATGGTGTTCGCACTCTTCTCGTAGAGGGTTCGGGCACCATAACGCCCGACGATGAGGGCAGCCGATTCTCGTGACAGGCCCGGTTAGAGACATGATCTGGACGTCGGGTAACGAACCACGTCATGAGCGTCGTTTGACCAGACCAGCGATCTACCTGCTGCTGGCAACGGTGGTCCTATTGCTAGGCCTCAACTGGCCGATCATGGCCACGGGACTGAAATCGATCACTCCGATTTGGCTGGGTGTCTTCAGAGTTGCCGGAGCTTTCTTGGTGATTCTTTTCATCAGCGCCACCACAGGCAACATCAAGCTGCCGCCTCGACGTGATCTCCCCATAATCGTCTCGCTAGCAGTCTTCCGACTGTCGCTGGTGTTCGTTCTGGTCTTCACCGCCCTGCAACTGGTCCCTGCCGGTCGGTCGTCAGTGGTGGTATGGACTACCTCACTTTGGACGGTGCCTATCGCCGCCGTCTGGCTTGGCGAGAAGATGAGCGCTCGAAGATGGACCGGCCTTGTCATCGGAATCCTCGGCGTTGTTCTCATCGCGGAACCATGGGGAAGCGATTGGGGTGAGCCCGGAGTGGCTGCGGGTCACGGTCTCCTGATCCTCGCTGCTATCACCCTGGCCGCAACATCGGTGCATATCAAAGCCCACCGCTGGACCATCACGCCACTTCAGGCAATTCCCTGGCAACTGGCGGGTGCCGGGCTGATTCTGATCGTCACCGCTCTCCTGGTCGAGGGCTCGCCGGTGATCGACTGGACTCCTCAGCTGGCTGCCATCGTCGCCTACCAGGGGATGTTGGCCACCGGTGTCGCCTTCTGGGCCACGATCGTGATCCTGAGGAACCTGGCAGCGGTCTCGGCCAATCTCACCCTCATGGCCGTTCCGGTGGTCGGGGTTGTTTCGTCGGCGATCATCCTCGGGGAGGAGATCACGACCGCCCTTCTCCTGGGGATGGGGATGATCCTCGCCGGAGTGGCTCTCAATGTTCTCAGCGACTCAAGCGAAGTCGCTGAAGCCCTCGACCCCTAGATACCTGCCGATTCGTCGTTTTCGAATGCGACTATCGACGTCCTCAGATGCTCCTCGACGGCCTTGACAGCCGCCTCCACGTCACGACGCTCGAGGGCGTCGAGAATCGCCGCATGGTCCTCGTTGGCGCCCTCGCGCAGGGACGGCTGGTGTTGAAGAGACGCACCTATGTACATCACCGAGGCATCCTGGAGATTGCGGATGATGGCCGCCAGACGTGGCGACGCTGCCGTCTCGTACACGGCCATGTGGAAGACGCGGTTGCGATCAACCCATTCTGCGGAGTGGGGCTCGTCGAGCATGTGGGTGTGGAGCCGGCGCAGACGCTCGATCAGAGAACTGCTCACATTGTCGACGGCCTGCCTCATTGCAAGGGGCTCGAGCACCAGCCTCAGCTCGTAGATGTCATGGAGGTCGTCTTTGCTGAGCTCGGTGACGATCGCCCCCCGGTGCGGATCGAACTGCACCAATCCCTCGGTCGCGAGGTCGCGCAACGCTTCACGAACCGGCGTTGTGCTCACATCCAATGTTGCCGCCAACTCGGCCTGCACCAGACGGCTCCCGCTGGTCAGCTCGCCGTTGAGAATCGCTCTTCTCAGGACAGATCGAACATATTCGTGTGCCGTCTGCCTGACGACGGGGGAACCCTCGTCGGGCAAGGAGATTCGGAATTCGGGAGCCGGATCCATGCTGCAGATGGTACCGGCCGATGCCCTCGATTGTGGCCGTCGCAAAACGGAATGCGCCACCGATCTACCATGGGGGATCCGCTTCGAGGAGACCATTGAAAGCTGTAAGAGTCGTTGAGCCGGGCCGCCTGGAGGTCGTCGACGTCCCCACCCCCGACGACTCCGACCAGGTAGTCGTCAGGATTCATCAGGTTGGAATCTGTGGAACCGACACCAAGATTCTGACCGGGAAGATCCCCGTCCAATACCCGAGGGTCATGGGGCACGAGATGGTGGGCGAGATTGCCTCAGCGCCCCCGGATAGCCCCTACCCGGAGGGGACCAGGGTTCTGATAGACCCCGGCGTCTCCTGCGGGTGGTGCCATCTATGTCAGGCCGGCCGCACCAACATCTGCATCAACGGCGGGCTCATGGGCCGCGACGTCGACGGCGTCTTCACCGAGTACACAGTCGTTCCCGTCGACAGGTTGGTGCCTGTTCCGGACACCATCTCCGACAAGGCAGCCGGGTTGCTCCAGGTGTTGGGAACCTGTGTCCACGCCGTGAAGCGAGTACAACCCTTCCCGGGACAAGTGGCCGCGGTGATCGGGCTCGGAGTCACCGGCCAGCTGATCGCGCAACTACTGCGCTTGCGAGGCATGTCCGTCGTCGGCATCACCCGCTCCGAATGGAAGCGCAGCCTCGCCACCGAACTGGGTGCGGTAGCGGTGGCAGAACCGGACAAAGCATTGGCTGTCCTCACTGAAATCACCGACGGGAAAGGACCAGAACTGGTTGTTGAGGCAGTCGGCACCGAGGCCACTCTTGCCGAGGCGATCAGATTGGTTGGGACCGGTGGGGAGATTCTTGCCTACGGGACGATCACAGGTGGTGGGAGCGGACTCCCTTACTACGAGCTCTATCACAAAGAGCTAACGATCTACAACCCCAGAGCGGCCGTGACCGGTGACTACGCCGATGGGGTTGCGTTGACCGCGGCGGGCTCCCTTGTCTTGGAGCCGATCGTGTCCCACGAGCTCGATCTCGACGAAGCGGCCAAAGCATTCGAACTGGTGCACGACTCGTCTTCACTCAAGGTGTTGATGAAGGTCGGCTGAGGTCACCCCGAAACTTCGACTGTGCGGCCCGTTGCGGCCGATTCGACCGCAGCCCCCATAACCGCAATGGCAGCCAGACCGGCCTCACCATCGGTCTCGACCTGAGTCTCACCCCTGATCGCGGAGGCGAATTCGGCCAGCTGGTCGACCACAGCATTGATTGGTTCCAGGGTCACATCTTTCCGATCGTTCTCGCCGGCCACTTGCACCTGGAGTTGCGAGCCACCTCCCACGCTGTAGGCGGCGGCCTCGGTCCCGAACACCGATATCTCATTGACATTTGGTGTGAAAAAGGACGTGGTGAGCGTCCCCAGAGCGCCAGACTCGAACTCGAGGGCGAGCACCGTCGCTTCGTCGATGGGGAATGACCGGCCGGCACGGGTAAACGCCGAGACCGCCCGGATCGGGCCGACGAAGTAGTGCATCGTGTCGATCATGTGGATACCAAGAGACGTCATCGAACCGAGAGGGCTTTGCTCGGGATCCCAGCGCCAGGCCTCGGCTGCCATCCGAAACCCGTTGGGGATCGACTGATGGGCGATCACCGTCTCCACATCTCCCAGCTCTCCCGACTCGAGCATGGACTTGATCTGACGGTTGGCCGCCATTCTCCGACGCTGGTGTCCGACCTGGAGCAGGACCCCGCTATCCCTGGCAGCAGCGACAGAGGCCCGTCCATCGGCGACTGTGGTGGTCAGGGGCTTCTCAACGAAGACATGCTTGCCGGCGGCGACAGCCTGCTCGATCAGCGGCCGGTGGCTCTGATGTGAGGTGGCGATCAGCACGCCTTCGACCTCAGGATCTGAAAGGAACTCCCGCAGAGAGCCCGCCGACCTGCAGTCGTGTTTCTCCGCGAACCCGAGCCGCCCCTCTTCGCTACGGGCGAAACAGGTAATTATCTCGGCTCGCCCGCTGCTTTTCGCTGCATCGGCCAGCTCGGAACCCCACCATCCGAGACCGAGGCTGCCCAATCTCACCTTTTGTTCACTCATTCATGTGTCCTTTCCTGATCCGTGATCCTATGTTGCCTGCCATGAATCATGAAGAAGGCCCGGCATGACGACCATGACGATCAAGGGCGGCACCCTCGTCTCGGCGTCCGGCCAGAGCCGGGGAGACGTCCTGATTGACGCGGGTCGCATCGTCGCAGTCGGTGATGTCGAGACCATAGGTGACGTGGTCAACGCTTCGGGACAGCTGGTCATGCCCGGGATGGTCGACACCCACGTTCATCTCATGGACCCCGGGGAAACCGACAGGGAGGACTTCCCCTTCGGAACCAGGGCTGCGGCCGCCCGCGGCGTGACCACCATCGTTGAGCACACTCACTCCCATCCGGTTCGCTCTCCTCAGGAGCTTCATGAGAAGCGACACCATCTCGAGGGTCGCTCCAATGTCGACTACGGGCTTGCCGCCCATGTATGGCCTGACCGAATCGACCAGATCGCGGGGCTTTCTGCCGAAGGCATCTCCTTTTTCAAGATCTTCACCTGTGACACCCACGGTGTGCCCGGTCTAAATCAAGAAAGCCTTCACGCGGCGTTGACCGCCATAGCTGCGGCTGACGGTCGGTGTCTCATCCACAATGAGGATGAAGTGCTCACCTCGGAGGCGGAGCGGCGCTTGCGAGCAGCGAACCGGGTCGATCCGGCTTTGCTCGGTGAGTGGCGGAGCCGGGAAGCCGAATTGATGGCAGTGACGAACTCGTCCGCGGTCGTCCTCGACACGGGTGCGAAAGCCACCTTCGCCCACGTGTCAACTCCTGACGTACTCGACGTCATCGATGCCTATCGAGATGTAGGTGCCGACATCGTCGCGGAGGCATGTCCTCAGTATTTCGCACTGGACGAGGACGAAGTCAACGAGCACGGCGCGCTTCGCAAATTCACTCCCCCGGCACGGATCCGAAGCGAGTCGGAACGTGCCGAGATGTGGCAGGCAGTCAAAGACAGGCGTTTCTCCCACTTCTCGACCGATCACGCTCCGTCGACAATCCAACAGAAGACGACTGGCGACTTCTGGGACGCGCCCTTCGGGCTTCCCGGCCTGGACACGACCATGCCGTTTCTCATTGATGCGGCGCTGAGCGGTCGGATGATGATGAGCGATCTGGTGCGTCTCTACGCCACCGGTCCAGCAACGCGACACCGATTGCCCAAGGGCGTAATCGCCGAAGGCGCCGACGCCGACATTGTCCTCGTCGACCCCGAAGGCTCCTGGACGGTCCGGGATGAGGACATTCTCTCCAAGGCCGGCTGGAGCCCATATTCGGGACGGACGTTCAGAGGCCAAATCGTCGCCACCTATCTCCGTGGCGAAGAGGTTGCCAGAGACGGATCGTGTCACGACATGAGAACCGGTCGGTTCGTCAGACCCGTTCTCTGACGCAGGGCCACACGTTATAGGATCAGATCCGTGACCAATTTCGTTGACAAAACCATCGAAACACCGGGTGGCCGGTTCTCCTACGCCGAAACCGGTTCGGGGCCGGTACGCCTGTTACTTCACTCGCTTCTGACTGATCGAACTGCTTTCGATGACGTCGCAGACTCCCTGGGAGGGCGGATCATTGCGCTCGACCTGCCTGGCTTTGGTTCCAGCGACACGGCCGCGCCAGAAATCGACGACTATGCGCTGAGGGTCGCCGCCTTTGTCACGGCTATGGACCTGGACAACGATCTGACGGTGATCGGCAACGGTCTCGGTGCCTTCGTGGGTCTGGGAACGGCCATCCACTACGGAGATCTCCTCGGAAAACTGTTGCTGGTCGGCTGTGGGGCCGGCTTTCCCGAAGAGGCAAAGAGAGGGCTCACCGGAATGATCCAAGCCGCAGAGACGGGAGGGATGGATGCCGTGGCACCCATCGGGTTGCGCCGGATATTCACTGAGGATTTCATCGCCGCTAACCCGGCCATCGCAGAGGAGCGCACCCGGATCATGCGCAGGACCAACCCGGCAGCCTTCATCACAGCTTGCAGCGCGCTGCGATCCCTGGATTACTCCGGACTGGCCTCGGAGGTGACGGTCCCAACGTCGATAGTCGTTGGAGATGAGGATCAGGCGACGCCGCCTGAGCTCGCCGAGCAGCTGCATAAGCTGATTCCTGGTTCGCAACTCATCCGGATGCCGGCAATTGCCCATGCTCCACAGTTGCAGGACCCCGAAGGCTTCATCAATGCCACGAAGATATTCCTGGAGGGAAAATGACCAAATACAAGGTGGTAGTCAGCGATCAGGTATTCCCGTCGGTGGAGATCGAACGCGGGCTTCTTGCCGGAATAGAAGCCGAGCTGACCGTTGCCAGTGGTGGCGTCGATGAGGTACTCGAGGTCGCCGGAGACGCCGACGCCATCCTCAACACCTATCTCCCCTGGGATGCCGATGCCATCGGACGCCTGGAGAAGTGTCGGATCATCGCCCGCTACGGGATCGGATTCGACAACGTCGATCTGGGTGCGGCCTCCGAAGCTGGCATTGTGGTCACCAACGTCCCCGACTACTCGGTCGAAGAAGTGGCAACCCACGGTCTCGCCCTGATCCTGGCGGTGCTGCGCAAGGTTGTCGGTGCGAACGAATCGCTCCGATCGGGCACCTGGAGCATTGACAACTTTCGGCCCATTCGCAGGCTCTCGACCCTCACCGTCGGTCTCGTCGGATACGGGCGGATCGCCCGCCGGATAGCCGCCCCGCTGGGGGCCCTGGGGGCGCGGATAATCGCCCACGATCCCTATCTCGAGCCCGGACCCGACCTTCCTCCGCTGCTCGGTCTGAGCGAGGTTCTGGCCGAAGCTGACATCGTCTCGCTCCATCTCCCGCTGACCGATGAGACCAGGGGTTTCATCAACGCCGAGAGGATTGCCGACATGAAGCCAGGGGCGATCCTGGTGAACACCTCTCGCGGACCCCTGGTCGATCTCGACTCACTGGGGAGTGCTCTGGTGGACGGGAGGCTTTCCGGCGCCGGGTTCGACGTCTTCGACATCGAACCACTGGACGCCGCCCGCATCGAAGGGATCCCCAACCTGATTGCCACCCCTCACATGGCCTACTACTCCGAAGAGGCATTGGCTGAGTCACAGACAAAGGCTGCGACTCAGGTGATCAAGGTGCTGACCGGCGAGAGCCCCGACTACCAGGTCAACTGAGATGACGTCGGATCCCGCGATAGTCGAAGAAGGCAGTTTCGAAGTCGAAGACTTCGAGAACGAGTTGAACTCGGCTCCGTCCAATCTCGACGTCGGCACCACGCTGTGGTTCGAGAATGACCGGATTCGTGTCTGGGAGGTTCTTCTCCAACCCGGAGAGCGCGGTCCCTTTCATTCCCACATCACCAACTACTTCTGGACGGTGGTAGAGGGGAGCCGCGGGCTCCAGCGATTCGCTGACGGGACCTATGTCGTCCGCGACTATCGGGTCGGCGATACAAGAAACCTCGACCACACACCCGAAACTGCGCTCATCCACGACCTGGAGAACGTGGGAAACACCACCCTCCGATTCGTCACCGTAGAACTACTCGACTGAGTAGAGGGCGTCTGAGGATGCGCAACCCTGTCCGGGAATATCTGACTTCGCGAGCCCTCCTGACGGCCGTTGTCTACACGGGCGTGGTCACGCTTCCTCTCTTCCTGGTCAGCGCACAAATCCTCCAACTGGGCGCAGATCTCGATTTCGGTGTGTCCCGAATCGGACTCGCAACGGCCAGCTACTTCGGGACGGCCGCCCTAACCGCCAATCCTGCTGGATCGGTGATCTCCAGACTGGGGCCGGGACGAGGTTTGCGCCTGGGCGGCTTCCTTGCCGTCGCAGCGTGTGTGATCGTCGCCACCGCCTCGAACTGGTGGATCATTCTCCTGGCAATGGCGGTGGCAGGCGCCGGGAACGCGTTGATCCAGGTGTCGGCCAATGTGGCGATCTTCGATGGCGTGGCCCCGGGACGGCAAGGTCTTGCCTTCGGGACGAAACAGGCCGCGGTACCAATGGCCAGTCTGCTTGCGGGCATCTCGCTCCCCTTGATCGGGCTGGCGGTCGGATGGCGGTGGGCATTCGTCGCTGCCGGCGTGCTTGCCGTCGTCTTCGCAGTCTCAGCACCGGAACCGGCGACCAGAGACAACGAAACCCGCGAAGAGAAGCCGATGGGCCGGATTCCCCGGTCTCTGCTGTTGCTCCTTGCCGCCGGCTTCTTTGGCGCCGTGGCCGGAAACGGTGTTTCTCATTTCATCGTTCCCTCTGCGGTGGACGTGGGCATCAGCGAACGAACGGCCGGGATCGTGCTTGCATCAGTCTCGCTCTTCGTGGTCGCAGTGAGGATGGGCGCGGGATGGACCGTTGACCGCCGAAAGAGCCTCGGACACGTCGAGATGGCAACGATGGTCGGTGTCGGAACGGTCGGCGCCCTGTTCTTGATGACAGCCGGCTCGTCTGGTCCCTACCTGCTTGCCATGCCGCTGGCTCTGGTGGGCGCCTGGGGCTGGCCGGGAGTGTTCTTCTTCACCATCGTCCACAGCTACCCCGAATTTCCGGCAAGGGCTTCAGGGCTCGCGCTGTCCACCAACCTGACCGGAACGGTTCTCGGTCCCATCGTGGTCGGTCTTCTGGCCGGAGCCGGAAACTACTCCGCGGCGTGGCTCTTTGTCGCAACGACCGCGGCAGCCGCGACCATTGCTTTCGTGCTCAGCTATCGAAGGACCGTCCGCGTCAGCTCTTGACGTCAGCGGGCACCCGCTCGGGTTGATCGACCTCGATCGGAAGGTCGATGACGTTGCCTGTCTCCACCGACAGGTCAGCAGCGAGATAGACCTCCATCGTCGTCCGGGCGAGCCGGGGCTCGACCATGACCGGCCGGTCGTAGTAGACCGCTTCGAGGAAGTGGATGGTCTCTCGCTCCATCGGACCTGCATAGACGTGGTCGACAAACTCACCGGGCATCGTCGACAGAGGGAACTGCACACCATCGTTCACCGTGTGGAGGACGATGTCCTTGTGGCTGGCATCCATCATGAGCGCACCATCGGTGCCGATGAACTCGATCCATGTCGCTGAGAAATTGGGATAACCGGGCGGCAGCGACCACCCGGCAGAGACGGTGACGGTGACTCCGTCGTCCATGGTGATGACGATCGTCTGGGTGTCGGGCACTCCATCGGCTGCTCTCGCTCCGAAAGCGACCTGGGAGTAGACACGGACCGGCCGCCTCGGTTCGAGACACCACAAGGCGAAGTCGATGTCGTGTGTCGCCTCCATCGCCGCAGGGGAGAGCTTGGTCCTCGAAGAGATCTTTGCGCCGAGCGATCGGGTGATATGACGGCTGACGAGAACACTGACCGGATCGCCTAGAGAGCCATCGTTGACACTGCGCTTGACCAGGGCTTGTTTTGAGTTGAAGCGCTGCGAATAGCCAATGGTGAACTTGAGATCCTTGGCTTCGGCAAGGTCGATCAACTCGTCAGCCTCAGCGAGGCTCATGGCGATCGGCTTTTCCAGGAGAACGTGCTTTCCCGCCGCCAGGGCAGCCTTCGCCATTGGATAGTGGACGGTCTCCGGTGTAGCCGAGATGAATAGAGCCTGGATGTCGGGGTCGGCAATCAACTCCTCCCAGTCCATCGTCGAGTGGGTAGCACCGGTCTCGGTAGCCACTTCCTCGAGCCGGTCGGGTCTGATCTCGGCGAGATGCAGCGGACCAACGAGGGCGCTGTTGGCAGCAGTTATGGCGCGGATGCCACCGCACCAACCGGTGCCGATCACTCCTACGTTCAATGGTTCCATTAGTTTCTTCCTTTCACTCCGAGAGCAACCTCTCGGGCTCGATCGGCAGTTCGACCGGCCGGCCGAGCCGGGCGGAGTGGTCCATGGCCATGGTGAGTAACAGATTACGGTGCCCGTCGGCTGCCGTGGCATGTTGAGTTTCGATTCCGCTCCCAAGACGGTGGAACCACGTCATGGTCTCCTCCCGCATCGGGCCCCAAAGCAAGCCGTCCGACACATCTCCCGGCGGATAGCTCCCAAGGAAATCCACATACCGGGGTGAATCGGGCTGATAGCCCTTTGAGGTGTATCCGGCGGGCTGGGCAATCTCGGTGGCAATGACCACGTCCCGATGGGTGTCCTCGATGTCGATCACACCCTTGGTGCCTACGATCCCTATCTCGAGCCCGTAGACGGCGCCCGGCCAGACCGTGGGTAGGGCCCAGCTGATGTTCATGCTCCAGATGGCTCCGTCGTCCATGGTGAACACCGCAAACGTCGCGTCTTTAGTCCCCATCTCCCGGAGTGTGTGGTCCACGGAACGCGCATAAACCTCAACGGGCGTCTTCGGCTCCATCAGCCACATGCACATGTCGAGAGCGTGGGTTCCTGAGACAACCATCGGGGTCAGGTTGGAGCGCTCCGAGGTCTTCCGCAATGTGGCCTCGGGAACCATGCGGTTCATGAAGGCGCGGGTCACGACACTGGTCACATCGCCGACCTGGCCGTCCCGAATCCGCTGCTTGACGGTCTGGAACCGACGACGGAACCGCTGGGTGTACCCGATTACTGCGTCGACCCCGGCGGCTTCGATCCCGGCGAGAACCTGGGCCGACTCCACCGGATTGGTGGCGAGAGGCTTCTCGATGAACATCGGCTTCCCCAGTTCGATGGCAGCCATTATGGGCGCCACGTGGGCATTCTCATCGGTCGCCACGATCACTGCGGTTACTTCGGGTTGGGCCAGGAGCTCGTTCAAGTCTGTGGTGACGAAGTCCGCATCGGTGTCCTCAGCGAGACCCTTTGCGGTCTCGGCGTCGATGTCACAAAGCCCTAGCCAGCCGACTGCAGGATGCTCCCGGGCCAGGACCGACCGGATCCGGCCGACCGTCCCACAGCCGATGACGGCAAGACCGATGCCTCCATTGCTCATCGTTCGATACCGAGGAGGCGGGCCGCGTTGCCACCGGCGATCAGATCCAGGTCATCCTCGGACAAGCCATCCACTTTGTTGATCAGTCCCAGAGGGTCGTCTTCCCCCATATCGTAGGGGTAGTCGGTGCCCAGCAACACATGATCCGACCCGTACTTGTTGATCAGAAAGCCGAGTTGATCCGCCTCGAAGACCATTGTGTCGAAGTAGAAACGGGACAGATACTCGCTGGGAGGCTTCGGCAAGCCGTGGCTGACGTCCTTTCTGGCGTGATATGCATGATCGAAACGACCTGCGTAAGCGGGAAGGTATCCGCCACCGTGGGCGAAGACGATCTTCAAGCCGGGATGACGCTCCATGACACCGTCGAAGATGAGGCGGCCGGCACAGAGCGTCTCCTCCAGGGGATGTCCGATCATGTTTATGAAGAAGTGGTCGGTGAATCGCTCCGGATGGGTGAAAGGTGTGGGATGGATGAAGACGACCATCTCCAACTCCTCGACGGTGTCCCAGAAAGTCTCGAATCGAGGATTCGAAAGCTCGTCGCCCTGGATCTGGGTGGCGATCTCGACGCCCCGAAACCCCAATTCCTCCGAGCACCGCTTCAACTCGGTAACGGCGGCGTCGGGATCCTGGAGCGGTACCGCGCCGAGACCGACGAAACGGTCGGGATGCGTATCGACAAGCTCGGCGAGATCGTCGTTGATCGCTCGAAAGGCCTCCAGACCCGTCTCGCCGCCGACCCAATAGAACAGGTGGTAGGGCGAGACAGAGAGCGCCTGGATGTCGACACCCATCTTGTCCATATCGGCGATACGGACCTCGGCAGATTCCATCTTGGGACGCAGATACTCGAGCTGAACCTTGTTGACGTCCTTGGTTAGCTGATTGCCAAACTGGAGAGGCTTGCGCCCAAGACGCTCTGCCTCCGGCTGAGCAAGTGCCGCGGCAGCGGCGCACTCACGGTGACAATGGATGTCGATTACCTGTCGGTTCACATTGTGCACAATATGTGAAGTCGCTCTCAGTCGTCCAAACCAAACAGACGGCTCGCGTTCCCACCGGCAATCATCTGTTGGTCGCCCTCGGTCAGGTTGGTTTCGGCGATGAGCGCCAGAGGGTCGGGGAGACCCATGTCGAACGGGTAATCGGTGCCAAGTAGAACATGATCCGCCCCGAAACGCCCCACCAGGATCTCGACCATGTCGGGCTCGAAGACGGTGAGGTCGAAGTAGAGGCTTTTCAGATATTCGGAGGGCAGGCGGTCGATGTGCTCGCGTAGTTCAGGGCGGTGGCGAAAGGCGTGGTCGACCCTCGCCGGGTAATAGGCGAGATACCCGCCCCCGTGGATCAGCACAATGCGGAGAGCCGGATGACGTTCGAACACTCCCCCCAGAATCATTCGAGTCACGGCCAATGTGGTGGACAGTGGCATGCCGATCACATTGACCAGGTAATAGTCGGTGAGCCGCCGCGCTTCGGTGAACCCGGCGGGATGAAGGATGACAACCAGACCGAGCTCCTCCAGCGCCGACCAGATTGGCTCGAATCGGGGATCGTCGAGATCATCACCGTTGACGTCAGCGCCAATCTCCACGGCGGGGAACCCGAGTTCCGCCACGCTACGAGCCTCGGCGACTGCGGCGTCCGGGTGCGCCATAGGCAGCGTTCCGACTCCAACGAATCTGCTCGGCGTATGCGCCACTACTTCGGCTATCCGCTGGTTCTGCATCGCCGCAACCTTGGGCGCCAGATCAGAGTCGGCCCAGTAGAAGTAGTGAAAAGGGGTCAGTGCCACCAATTGAACGTCGATCCCCATGGCATCCATGTCGGCGAGGCGGGCATCCGGATCGGTGTATTTGTCCCGGGCCAGACGATAGAACTCGTTGTTGAGCTCTTTGGTGACCGGGGATGAGAACAAGGTGCGCGGCTCGTCCTCCGGCTTTAGATGCGGCCTCGTCATGTCGGCCGACTCGGGCACCATCAGATGGGTGTGCACGTCCACAGTCGTAGATACGGGCCTGACAGCAAACGTGGGCCCCCAAGCATCAACCCACTCCTGGGGGCCTTGTTGGCTCATTCCACCCGCCCGATCCCGGCGCGTCGCCTCACCACTTCCATTACCGCCGAGTTGTCGTAGTCGGCCAGACCTTCATCCATGCCTTCGGTGAGGGCTGCTCGCACCACAGCCATGAGATCCATCGGTGCACCCAATTCGAGACCGTGCTCAACGATCAGACGGGAGTCCTTGTGGGTCTGGCGGAGACGAGCAAAAGGCGGCTCGTGGTCCCCCTCAACCATGCGGTCACCCCAGAGATCCATGGCCTTGGAGTAGGCAGCTCCGTCCTTGAGGATGGCGAGGGTCTTATCAGGGTCCATATCCCCAAGCTCGGCGACAACCAGTCCCTCGGCGAGGGCGAGACGATGAATGGCGAGGACATGGTTCACGATGAGTTTCATCCGGGCACCGGATCCGACAGCCCCTACATGGTGATGCGATCGGCCGATCGCCTCGAAGATCGGCGCACCGAGTTGATAGGACTCCTCGGAACCACCCATCATCACGACCAGCTCTCCCCGGCCGGCCACCTCACCATTGCCACTCACCGTCGAGTCTGAGTAGGACACGCCGGACTGGGCTAGTGCAGCTGCGAACTCCACTGCATCAGCAGGAGGACCGGTCGTCGTGTCGTAAACCTGAAGATCGTCAACTCCGGCTTCGGCTATGCCGCCAGGGCCAAGACAGACCTCGCGCGAGATGTCAGATGTGGGAAGACTGAGCAGAGCAGCCCAACAGCCCTGGACTGCGTCGGCCGGAGAACTGGCCACGGTGCCGCCGGCTTCGGCGAATTCCTCCCGCCTCTCCGGGCTGACGTCGTAACCACGAAGCTGGAAGCCCGCGGAAAGCAGGTTGGCCGACATCCTCGAGCCCATCAGGCCGAGTCCGACTACCGCAACTTGTTGACTCAAAATTGCACCCTCTCAGATCACGGGGTTTCGCAGTGTGCCTATGCCGTCGATCGACACCTCGACGACATCGCCCGCCGCCAGGTACTTGGGTGGGTCGAACCCGATTCCGACGCCTTTGCCGGTCCCGGTTGCGATCACATCGCCGGGCTCGAGCGTCATCACCTCGCTCAACGTGACGATCAAGCTTTCGACATCGAATATGAGAGCTTCGATCGGCGCCTCCTGACGCAACTCTCCGTTCACCGTCGTCCGCATCCACGAGGCCCTTATGTCTGGCAGTTCGTCGGTGGTCGTGATCCAAGGGCCCATCGGGCAGAACGTGTCGGGGCTCTTGCCGACGAACCATTGGACGTGCTTCTTCTGCAGGTCGCGGGCTGTCACGTCGTTGACGATGGTCCAGCCGAAAACATGATCGAGTGCGTCGGCCGCCGACACGTTGCGGGCGGGACGACCGATCACCACAGCCATCTCGCCTTCGTAGTCGGTTGTGTTTGTAGGGTCGTTGGCGAGGACAATCGGATCGTCGGGGCCGACAACCGACGAGGTTGCCTTGCTGAAGATGACCGGATGGTCGGGGATCATTTGCTTCTCTGACGCGTCGAATCCCGAGTCAGAGAACTCACGAGCGTGGTCCCGGTAGTTGCGGCCGACGGCAATGACGTCCTTGCGGAGCACAAGCGGTGCGAGCAGACGCACCTCGCCGAGTTTGCGATGGACCCCCTGGGTCGCCGCGTGGTTGACCTTGTCGTGATCCCATTGCGCGATCAGATCGATCGTGTCCGAAGGCAGGACCGACGATGAGAGATCGATGATGTCGTCACCCTCGACGACGCCAAGGCGGCGCTCACCGTCCCACTCAAAGTTCGCCAGCCTCATGTCAAAGGATCGTAGGCCTCACAGGATGCATCCTGCATTGCCCCACGGCTGATCGTCTTATCATCGCCGGGGGCGAGACGAGATTCTGAGAGGACAACGACTGTGACGACAACCGACTGCCACGCCCACGCCATCATTCCCGATGCCCTCACCGAGATGGTTCGCACCCATCCCGACTACGGACCGAGCTTGTTCACCGAGGACGGAACCCGCTATCTGAGCTACCCGGGGCGAGCCCGGCTGGGCCCGCTGCCCGAGGCGATCTTCGATCCTGAGCTCAGGCTGGCGGATATGGACGAAAAGCGGGTGGACCTCCAGATCATCGCCATACCCCCGCCCAACTTCCACTATCACGTGCCGACCCAGGTCGGAGTCGACTTTGCTTCGATACAGAACGACTTTCTGATCAAGCTCAGCGACAGCCGGCCTGACCGCGTCCATGTCTTTGCCACCCTTCCGCTCCAGGACATCGACGCCTCGCTGTCCGAGATCTCCCGGATCGCAGAGGCGCCCCGTGTCCGAGGCGTGCAGATAGGAACGAACATCAATGGGGTCGAGCTCGACGATCCATCACTTTCTCCGGTGTGGGAGTCACTCGAGGCTTCGAACTTTCCGGTCTGGCTTCACCCCGATCAGAGGTCGATCGCAGGGCCGGAACGTCTCTCCGACTACTACCTGCAGAACCTGATCGGCATCCCTCTCGACTCGACCATCGCTGCGGCCCGGCTCATCTTCGGCGGCGTCATCGAGAGCTACCCGGGTCTTCGCTTTGGCTTCTGTCACGGCGGCGGGTTCGCGCCGTATCAGATAGGACGGTGGGAGCATGGATGGGGAGTTCGCCCGGAGGCCAAGAAGCATGTGACCGAGAAGGGCCCTCGTGAATACTTCTCCACCCTCTACTTCGACAGCCTGACCCATGATGTCCTCTCGCTGGAGTTGTTGGGTAGGCGTGTTGGCTGGGACCACGTTGTCCTCGGCAGTGACTATCCATTCGACATGGCCTCGACCGACCCGGTGGGGGGAGTCGAAGCGGTGGGACTCGACGAGGAGGAGATGACGATGGTGTTGGAAGACAATGCAGCGAACTTTCTGCGTCCGCTGGGAGCGTCGGGCTCATGAGAATGGCGAAACTGGGAGATCTCGACGTCTCGGCGATCGGGTTGGGATGCAACAACTTCGGACGGGCCCTCGATGCAGAAGGCAGCGCCGTGGTGGTGAATGCGGCGTTGGAGGTAGGTGTCAACTACTTCGACACTGCCAGCAACTACGGAGGGGGCCAGTCGGAGTCGTTTCTCGGAGCCGCTCTCGGATCACGTCGCAACGACGTCGTTATCGGGACCAAGTTCGGGGTGGCCGTTTCCGGATGGGAAGGCAGCGGAGGCGCCAGTCCCGAATACGTGCGCAAGGTCACCGAGCGCAGCCTCCGCGAGTTGAACACCGACTATGTCGACCTTCTCATGATCCACTTCCCCGATCCGGACACACCGATCGAAGACACCCTCGAGGCGATGAACGCCCTCGTCGACGAAGGCAAGGTGCGCCAGATCGGATGCTCCAACTTCGACCCGACCCAGCTTTCCGAAGCTCTCCGTGTGTCAGATGAGAATGGACTGGCCGCCTTCGTCGGCGATCAGGTTGAGTACAGCATGCTGCATCGTGAGCCCGAGACGAGCGGTCTCAGCCAACTGTGCGTGGATCGCGGCATCGGCCTGCTCCCCTTCTACCCGCTCGGCAACGGGCTTCTCACCGGCAAGACCAGACGTGGCGAGCCGCCGAAGGGCCGTCTCCAGATGGACCGATATCAGAAATTCCTGACCGACGAGAACTTCGACATCGCCGAAGGTGTGGAGCGGTTCGCTCTGGAGCGGGACCTCTCGATGGTGCAGGTGGCCTTGGGGTGGCTGCTGGCCCAAGAAGCAGTTCCCTCGGTTACACCGGGAGCAACCAAACCCGAGCAGGTTGTCAGCAACGTCGCTGCGGCCGATTGGGAACCGAGTGTCGACGACTTGGGCAAGTTGGAGACAGTGCTCGGGAGCTGAAAGAACCCGAAAAGAACTTGTCGAATTGGGGGTCAAACCTCTTGTTCTTGTCGGTGGTCGAACGTATGTTCGGAGTATGGAACAGAGCAACCGGACAGTCGACTTTCATGAGAGCGAACTTGTCCGACTCGAAGGATTGAAGTCCCAGATCACCGCAGCCCAGATGGGACATTTGTCCGAGCTGGATCAGATGCAGGTCGCCACTGCCGACGGTTCACGGAGCTTGTCCGAGTGGGCCGCGACCCGGTTGGATCTGAGTCTTGTTTCGGCGAAGAGTCTGGTCCGCACCATGCGTCGGACTGTCGACCGCCCTGACCTCCGTGACGCTCTCGCTTCGGGTCAGGTTTCGTTTGACCGGATTGAGGCGTTGTCCAAGATTCCCGACGATGTTGGCCTGTTGTCTCATCTCGATGTTGGTGGGGTTTACCGGGAAGCGGCAAGACGGACCCGGATCACTGCTGAATCCGAGATCAAGACCGCCGAGGCCAACCATCTCTTCCTTCAGTACACCCTGGATGAAACCTGGGCTCGGATCCAGGGTGGGATGGACGGCTATTCGGCTTCACTAGTGGATAAGACCCTGACCGAAATGGCCGACGCTCAACCTGAGCTGCCTGAAGGGACCCGTGGTGACCGTTCCTGGCGTAAAGCCACCGCACTGGTGGAACTGTGTACCAACGGTGGTGAAGATGTTCCTCCGGCTCAGGTGACGGTGTTTGTCGATGCTGCCGAGGCAGCAGAATCCAACGGTGAGGCCGGGGTGATGTTGGAGGCCGGACCCAAGGTCGGTGTCCAGGCTTTAGAGGCGATCCTCTGTGACGCCACCACCGAGATCACTGTCAATGGTGATGATGGGATACCCATGGTCTACGGCCGGGGAGCACGGACTGCACCACCAGGATTACGGAGAGCGGTCATCCACCGCGCTGGTGGGGTTTGTGAAGCCGACGGATGTAACAGTCGATATCGGATCGAAGCACACCACCAAACCCCCTGGTCAGAAGGCGGGTCTACCGACCCGGATGATCTGATAGCGCTCTGCTGGTTCCACCATCACATCGTCATCCACCAACGAGGCTTCCAAATCTACCGACACCCCGACCACGGAAGAATCCGCTTCCGAAAACCCAAGCCAAAACCGGACGGCCGAACTAGCTAGGGGTGGCCTTCCCCACCACCCCGGCACCGTCTGTCAGATTCTTCTACGTCGCTACTTATGAATCGCTGGACTGGCGCTTCCACATCAGCAGGCCCACCAGGACCAAACCGAGCAGGACGCCAAGCACTGAATACTTCTTCACATCACACCTCCGTGTGCAACCAGAAGTCTGGCATGGAAGGGGGCCTATCCCCGGGGTTTCGCGTCCGCTTTCGCGCCCTGATTACCCTCCTCGATCGGAGGCGCAGCGTGGAGAAGTCAACAACAAAACCGGCGGACTACATCAAATCCCTGGATACAGATGTGCGAGCCGACATCGATCAACTCGACAGAGCTATTTCGAAAGTCATGGCCGGTCACCCCAAAACAATGTGGGAGGGCAAGTTCTGGGGCGGCAGCGACCAGAACATCATCGGGTACGGCGACTACTCCTATAGAGGATCCGGCGGCAAGGTCTCCGAGTGGTTCATCGTCGGTTTGGCCTCACAAAAGAACTACATAAGTGTCTATGTCAACGCCACCGACGAAGACGGGTACCTGACCGAGAAGTACGTCGACAAGCTGGGCAAAGCCAAGGTCGGCAAGTCGAGTATCAGCTTCGATTCTCTCGAGGACATCAACCTCGATGTGCTGTTGGAGCTAATCGACAAAGCCGAGCGGCAGATGTCGCAACTATGACGAGACGGCCTTCTTCAGATCCTCGGGAACCGAGACCAACTTCTCCTTGACCTCTGTCGACTCACCCTGCCGCTGCTTCACGGCGAGGATCGCCACCAGGATCAGGCCAAATATGGCCAGGAACGCAAGAAACTTTTTCACTTCACACCCCTTTGGGTAGACGTACCAAGGGAGACACTCGTCTCCTCGTCAACCATGCCTGATCCACAAAACCCCCGATAGAGGCCTATGTCACATCGGACCAGAGCCAATCGACGGCGACCCACTCCTCCCCATCCCAGATCAATGGGTTGATCTCCGCCTCCTGCAATCCCGACCCCACCAGTCCCTTGCTGACGAGGCTGACGACGTCCGCCAGCGCCGACACATCGGAGGCTGGAGCACCCCGGTAGCCGTCCAGCAAGCGCCGTCCCCGTAATCGATCGATCATCTCCGCTGCGTCCTCAAGACCCACCGGTGCCGGGGCGAACACCACGTCGTCGAGGAGTTCGGTGAGGATCCCACCCAGCCCGATCGAGATCAGCGGGCCGAACGAATCGTCGACGACACCACCGACGATGACCTCCAGCCCGGGGCGGTAGCGCTCCACCCTGACCCCGTCCAGAGTGAGATCGGCGGCCGAGGCAACAATCTCGTTATAGCCAGCCATCACATCCTCGTCGGTGGCCAGATTGAGTTTGACTCCGCCTACCTCGGTCTTGTGAATGAGACCGGGTGAAACCATCTTGAGCACCACCGGGTACCCGAGACGCCCGGCCACTTGGACCGCACCCTCGACGCTGGATACGACCTCTCCGGGCACGAAGGGGATCCCCCAGTTGTCGGGGTCGCCGGTAATTGGATCGGGTCGGATTCGAATCTGACGGGTGGCAACTCGTGACAGTCCGGCCAGGGCCCTCACCGCGGCTCTCGGCTCCTCGGTGACCGGAGCCCCGGCCGACCGCAATGTTCCAAGTGGGCCCTGGGTCTGGTCGCCGGCCATCCAGAGATGAAGGATCGGAGTGTCGGTCTCTACTGCCAGCAGCGAATCGACCCGCTCTGCGCTGTGGCCGGGAGGATGAGCCGTCGATACCGCCAGCACCATGTCGTAGTCCTCCGACGTGGCAAAGGCATCGACGACCTCGGCGAATCGTGCGGGGCCGGCGATGATCCCACCCATGTCGAGAGGGTTGTTGGCCGCACCATGATCGAGCAATGGGTCGAGACGTTCTCGCAGTGCAGTGCCGGGAGCAGACAGGTCGAGACCGTGCTGTTCAGCCAGATCAGCGAGATGAATCGCGATGCCACCCGAGTGGGTGACAATCCCGACCCGGCTACCGGACGGCGATCCACCACGAGCCATCATCTCGGCCACCTCGAGCCCCTCACCGGGAGTCTCGACCACTAAGACACCAAGCGAATCGAGCACTCCCCGGAGAACCGCATCGGGAACTGCCATCGCGCCGGTGTGGGTTGTCATCAACATCTTGCCCTGCTCCCCGGTCCCGATCCGGCAGACGACCACCGGCTTCCCCCTGGCCAAAGACGAGTTCACCGACTCGATGAAGGCTTCGCCGTCACGCACCGTCTCGATCAACGCCAGGACCACCTCCACCTCTTCAAGACGGGAGACGGCGTCGATTGCCTCACCGAGTTTGATGTCGACCTCATTGCCCGTGGAGACCGAAACCGCAAGACCGCCGCCTTGCCCTGCCGCCAGGTTGTGCAGATAGCTTCCCGTACCTCCACTTTGGGTGACAACGCCGACCGGGCCGCTCCGGATCTCCTCGCCGGGTCGTTCGAGACAGGTGAGGAAACTGGCGGCCAGACTCCGACCGGGTCGGATCACGCCGCCACTGTTTGGACCGAGAACCCTGGTTCCGGCAGATGCAGCTGCCTCGGCCAAACCCTCCTCGAGAGCGAGACCTTCAGCACCGGACTCGCCAAACCCTCCAGCAAAGACCACGACGCATCCGACACCGGTCGCATCGGCGACTACTTCGGCGGTGGCGGCCGCAGGCACCGCCGAGACGACGAGGTCGGGTGGTTCGGGCAGAGCACCAATCGTTGGGTAGAGCGACACTCCTTCAATGTCAGGAGTTCGGGGGTGGACACCCCAGATAGTCCCTGCGAAGCCGAGCCGTCGCAGGTGCCCTAGTACGCGGCCGCCGTGTTTCGCCTGGTCGGCGGACAGTCCGGCAATGGCGATGGTCGCCGGATCGAGAAGGCGATCCAGGTTGGTCATCGCAACTGGGGGATCACCTCAGAGGCGAACAACTCGAGACTGTCGCTCTCCCCCATGTCATAGAAGTAGAGCTGGACATCGGTGCACCCCTCGGCTTCGTACTGGCCCATAGTGTCGACGGCCTGGGAAACGGTCACCGCAAAGTGCTCCTCGAAAAACTCCTCGGGGGCCGTCGAGCGGCGCCGGGCAGCGATGTCGAGCTTCTGGCGAAGATCCGCCTCGTCCCGGCCAATCACCGACATCAGGTGTGATGTTCGACCGATCTCCTCATACGGTCGGCCCACTGCCTCGCAATGGCCGGCTAACACCTCTGATTTGTGACGGAAACTCTCAATCGAATCGCCGAAGTTGGCGAAGTCCCCATACTCGGCGACGATCCGGAGAGTTCGTTTCTCGCCACCACCAGCGATCCACAGCGGCGGGTGCGGTTTCTGCAAAGGCCGGGGACGGTTGATTGCGCCGTCGACGACATAATGCTCACCCTTGAAGACGGCCTCGTCTTCGGTCCACATCGCCAGCAGGATTTGGACCGCCTCTTCGAGTTGGTCGAGACGCTGCCCCGCTGAAGGGAAGGGGTATCCATACGCCTCGAACTCTCCTTTCGACCAGCCGGCGCCGATACCGACATCGAGTCTTCCACCCGATATGACATCGATGGAGGATGCGATCTTCGCCAGCATGGAAGGCGGGCGATAGAGGGCACAAGTGCACATTTGGCCCAGCCGGGCACGGGTCGTGACTGCGGCGAGAGCGGCCATCAGTGTCCACGCCTCGAAGGTGCTCTCCTGCTTGACGACGGGATGGGTGTGGAAGTGGTCGTAGACCCAGATCGAGTCGTAACCGGCCTCCTCGATCACCCGGGTAACAGCGAGAATCCGATCCCACTGCTGATCGGTCGCCACTCCGTCCTGATCGCCCTTCCATCCCTGGGGGACGAATGTCCCGAATCTCATGGTGCTCCTCCCTGCTCTGGCCATACCTTGACCACGACCTCGTCGGCGAGACTTCTCACTTCGGCCTCGTCGAGACCCAGCCTCTCGGTGAGAACCTCGACGGTGTGCTGGCCGAGCATTGGCGCAGACTCGTTGGGACTCTCCCAGTCGCTGAACTTGACCGGACTGGGCGGATAGCGAACTTCGCCCAGAGTCGGGTGGTCGTAGCTCTGAATCATCCCCCGTGCCTGTACCTGAGGATCGTCGAATACGGCGCCGATGTCGTTCACAGGGGCGTTGGGAATGTCGAATTCATCGAGAATCGCAAGCCACTCGACGTTTGTCTTTGAGCTGAAGATTTCAGCCAGGATCGGAACCACATATTCCCGATTGGAGAGACGTGCTGTGTTGTTGGAGGTCAGCGGATCATCAATTAGATCCGGTCGTTCGATCGCATTGCAGAGGTTCAGCCAGAACTTCTCGTCGCGGGCCGCGACCACCACATAGCCGTCGCTGGTCTGGAAGGCCTGCCACGGGACCATGTGGGCGTGGGCCGTGCCGAGACGGGTCAGCTTTCGGCCGGAGTTGAGATAATCAACCGCGTCGTAGGAGAGCATCGAGACCAGGCTGTCGAGCATGGCCACGTCGGCATGCCTGCCCTCGTTGTGACGCTCCCTCCCCACCAGCGCGGCCAGCACCGAGATGCAGGAGTAAATGCCTCCGGAGATGTCGGCGATCGGTATCCCGACCCGGGCCGGATCTCCGTCCGCGGGACCGGTTATGTCGACATGGCCGGCATAGGCCTGCACCACCAGGTCGAACGCCGACTTGTCCCTGGCCGGCCCGTACTCCCCAAAGCCGGTCACCGACACGGTGATGACTTCGGGGTTGTGCTCCTTCAGAGCGGCGTGGTCGATCCCGAGACGGGCCATGACCCCCGGTCGGAAGTTGTCGATGACGACATCGGCCTGGACCACCAGCGAATAGAAGATGTCGAGACCACGCTGATCCTTGAGGTCGAGGACCACGCTCTTCTTGCCCCGGTTCATGAACAGATGGATCGCACTCTCGTCGTGAAGCGGGGCGATTGTGGCGTTGCGTGCGGTGTCTCCCGAGTGGGGCTCGATCTTGATCACCTCGGCGCCGAGGTCCGCAAGGATGACACCACCAAAATTCCCGGCAATTACCTGACCAAGTTCGAGGATGGTGACGCCGGAGAGAAGCCCGTTCACTGGTTGGTCACGATTCCTCCTGGCCGGCACGAGAAGCAGCCTCGGCTCGTTCGATGACGGTGCGGGCAACACGGGCCACCGCGTAGTCCACCATCTTCCCGTCGACAGCAATGGATGCCTCTCCTGCCGCCTCCGCCTCTTCGAAGGCTGCAAGGACCTTGCGCTGATACTCGACGACATCGGCCGAAGGCGTGAAGACGTCGTTGATCACCGGTACCTGTGCGGGATGAATCGCCACCTTGCCGGTATAGCCGAGGGTCCGGGCCAGTTCGGACTCGACGCGGAGGGCGTCGAGATTCCGGAAGTCCATGAAGACCGCTTCCATCGGATACGGAATTCCGGCAGCGCGAGAGCTAAGTAGCACTTGAGAGCGAGCATGCATGAGCCCGGTTCCCTCCGGTGTCCACTCCACCCCGAGGTCGGCTACCAAATCACCCTGCTCCCCGCCGCCAAACATCACACACTCGACCCGGCTGCTCGCTAGCGCGATCTCATAGGTGAGACGGACTCCGAGAGCCGACTCGATCAGGGGAATAACGGTGACCGAGCCCGGCGGCTTGCCCGACGCCGCCTCCAAGCCGGCAAGCGCCTCGTCGATCTGGCTGATGATCTGCGGATCTTCGGCTTTGGGAAGGATGATCCCGACTACGTCGGCAGTTCCGGCGGCCGTCAGGTCGTCCCAGAGAAGTCCAGTGTCCGCAGCGTTGGTGCGGACGTAATACGGGACGGGCGAAGGGGGAAGCCCGGCAAGATTGGCTCGAGCACCCGGCTTGTTGTCCACGGAGACCGCGTCTTCGAGATCGACGATCACGGCGTCCGTTCCGGATCGCGTCGCCTTCTCGACCATGTCGAGCCGGTGGCCGGGGGTGAACAACATGGAGCGAACTGGATTCATCGACGACACCTCACTTGATCGCCATTGGATTGAGCGGAGAGCCCACGGCACGAGTGAACGGCAGCGGTGGACCGCAGAACATGAACTCGTAGACGCCGTCCGTTGCGCAGTCTTCGGCAAGAGGATCGAGATCGAAGATCTCTCCGATCCACATACCCATGTGCACGATGAAGACGATATGGAGCGGTTGGGCGACGTCGGGTGTCTCGTTTGGCCGGACCTCAAAACCCCACGTGTCGGTGGCGACGGCGGCTGTGTCCCGTGACGCAAACCAATCGACGCTGCCGAGACCGAGGCCCGGAGCGTCACCTCCCGCATAGTCACCCCACGATCCGGCGGACCGGGCCGAAGTCATCGCTCCGGTGCGGACAAAGACAAAGTCGCCGGCGCCCACACTGATCCCGGCGTGATCGGCCACTCGGTCCAACTCGTCGCCGTCGATCGCATGACCGGGCTCGAGCCACTCGACTCCGAGAGCACGGGGAACATCGAGCAGGACCCCGCGACCCACCATGCCGCCGGCACCATTGGCGACGTCGCCCCTGAGGGCTCCTCTGCTCGAAACCCACTCCGCGCCGTGTCCGTTGTAGATCTTCCCGTCGAAGACAACGTGCGCCAACGCATCCCACTGGGTTCCCGATTGCAGGGGCATGATGATCATGTCGTCGGTACCGCGGAAGTGCTTGTCGACACCTCCGTAGAAGTCACGGACCGCGGTCCCGGCTATGGCGTCGGCTCCATCCCTGATCATGAGATGGATCGGGTTGAAGCGGCCGAGGAACCCGGTCTGTGGCCCCTCGTCGTCGTACGGGAGCGCCATGGAGATGGTCGTCCCCCGGGTGACCAGGGAGGCAGCACCAACCACCATCTCCTCGGTTACGAGATTGAGTGTCCCCTTCTCGTCGTCCAGGCCCCAGCGACCCCAATTGCTGTGACGGTCGCTCAGTTCGCGGACTGTCTCGATGCTGGGTGTCACATTCCTCTTCTCGCTACTTCTCTGCCCGGAACGGGCGTGCATGATGCACGATATATGATCGGGCAGCGCGCTGAGCAATGCAGGAGCAATGGATTACGAGCTGACTCCAGAGCAGGAACTACTTCGGTCGACGGTGCGCGAATTCTGCGTTAGGGAGATCAGCCCCGAGAGTGTCCGTGAGCACGATCGAGAGCACAGAGCCCCCCGTGAGCTCTACGACAAACTGGCGGCACAGGGTTGGCTCGGGATCAATATCCCCGAAGAGCACGGTGGCGGTGGGGCCGGTGCGGTCGAAGTTGCCATCCTTCTCGAAGAACTGGGTCGGGCGTTTCTCGACCTCTCCTTCTGGGTTTTCCGAACCGTTACCTGGGGAGGCCTGGCGATTGGCCGTGACGGAACCGAGGAGCAAAAGAAGGAATTGCTCCCCCGGATTGCCTCTGGAGACCTCACGGTCTGCTTCTCGCTCACCGAGCCCGATGCCGGCTCGGACGCCGCGTCGATATCTCTCTCCGCCGTCGAGGACGGCGACGACTACGTGCTCAACGGTCAGAAGGTCTTCACCTCAGGATTCAAGGTGAGCGACCTCGACATCGTCGCGGCCCGAACCACTTCGGAAGGAAAGAAGCATCACGGCATCACCAACTTCATCGTGGACACCGACAGTCCTGGTCTGGAGTGGCAGCCGATCGAGACCCTCGGCCACTGGCCCTTGGGGACCGCGATGCTCTACTTCACCGACGTGAGGGTTCCCAAGACCAGGATGCTCGGAAGTCTCCACGACGGATGGCGCGACCTCGGGGTCTATCTCCGATATGAGCGTCTCTGCCTCTCCGCAGCCAGGACCGGAGCCGCTGAGTCGGCCCTCTCCGACTCTGTCGCCTACGCACTGGAGCGGAAGCAGTTCGACAGGCCGATCTCGGAGTTCCAAGCGGTCTCGCACCGTCTCGCCGAGATGCAGACCATGGTCGAGATCTCGCAAATGCTGGTCTACAGATATGCGTCGCGGCTGGACCGTGGCCTGGCTACGACCCGGGATGCAGCGATCCTCAAGCTCTACGCCTGTGAGGCCTACAAACAGGTAGCCGACATGGGCCTCCAGGTGCTCGGCGGGTATGGCTACACCACTGAATACGACCTGGAACGGCATTTCCGGGAGTCGCGCCTCGGTGTGATCGGGGCCGGCACCTCCGACATCCAGCGGAACATCATTGCGAAGACGATGGGGCTGTGACACCGGTCATCACCGAGGAGGCAAGAGCCTGGGCCGATCGGGAGTACCCGGAGTTCGAGTTCCAGGTGACGTCAACCGACATTGCCCGCTTCGCCCATGCAACAGGGGAAACCAATCCCATCCACTTCGACCGCGCGGAAGCGATCGACGCCGGCTACACCGACGTCGTCGCTCCAACAATGTTCCCCTACGCCATCCGCCAGCACGCCTCGGCATTGGTGTCCCACGATGAGCTGGAGCCGGACGGATCCCCCAGCGCCGACGTCCCACCATTGCCCACTCGCAGGGCGATGGCCGGGGAGACAGCAATGGAGTTCGGGCCATCGATAGTCGCCGGTGATGTGATCACGGTCCACAAGAGACTCGCCGACATGTACGAGAAGCAGGGACGGAGTGGCCCGCTGGTCTTTGTCGAAATGGAGTTCTCCTTCACAAACCAACGCGGGGAGACCGTGGCCAGAGAGAGCTTCACAAGGATCTACCGATGAGCTCTCTGCCGGAGGTTGGTGCCGAGATCCCGACGCAGGTGCACAACCCGACTGCGCTCGATCTGTTCATGTTCAGTGCTTCGTCCTGGCTTCTCCACCGCATCCACTACGACACACCCTTCACTACCGAGCACGAAGGTCATCCCGGTCTGCTCATCCACGGCCCACTCCAGAGTGTCTACCTGGCACAGGTCGCCGAGGCGTATCTGGCCGATGTGGCGCGGTTGCAGTCGATGACCTATCGCCATCTCGCACCCGCATACCTGGGTGACGAACTGGAATGCGGCGGAATCATCACCGGAGCCAACGCCGGGGCAATCGACGTCGACCTCTGGGCGCGAAAGTCCGACGGGACCGACACCACGACCGGGAAGGCAAGGTTCGACCTCGAATGACGACCACAGGGGCGCAGGTGCTCGCCGAAATGCTCGACGGGTATGGAGTGACCCATCTCTTCCACGTGCCTGCGGTGCTTCGCCGCACCATGGTTGAGATCGAGAAACACACAGCAATCAAACGAGTCCGACCCCATGGCGAGAAGCCGGCCGCATACATGGCCGATGGCTATGCCCGAGCGTCGGGAAGGCCAGGGGTGTGCGCCGCCCAGGTGGTGGGTGCGCTGAACCTCGCAGCCGGGCTTCGCGACGCCTATCTCGCTCACTCCCCGGTCATCGCGTTCACCGGCGGTCGGGACCCACAGACGAAGTTCCGCAAGGTCTATCAGGAAATCGACGATGTTCCAGCCTTCGAGCCGGTGACCAAGATGAACGTCACTGTGGACGCGGTAGAGCGGATCCCGGACCTGGTCCGCCAGGCGTTTCGGGTGGCGACCACCGGAGCACCGGGCCCGGTTCACATTCAGTTCGCCGGCAACGAAGGCCAGATCGACGCCGCCGAGGAGGATCTGGAGGTCTACTGTGAGGAACAGTTCGCTTCGGTGCCGCCCTTTCGGCCTGCGGCTCCCGACGCCGACTTGATCAGTGCCCTGGAGTTGCTGGCCAAAGCAGAGCGACCTGTCTTCGTCGCAGGTGGCGGAGTTCGTGCTTCAGGGGCGGGACCGGCCCTGGTCAAACTCGCCGACCTTCTCGGCATTCCGGTGGCGACTTCGCTCAACGGCAAGGATGCCATTGCAGACACCCACCCACTCTCGGTCGGCGTGGTTGGCTCCTATTCGAGGGGATCGGCTAATCAGGTGGTGCTGGAGGCGGACCTGGTCTGTTTCATCGGGACCGAAACCGGAGGAATGACCACCCACTTCTGGAAGGTCCCTCCCATCGGGACACCTGCGATCCACATCGACATCGAACCCGATGCCCTGGGACGCAATTATCCACTCGAGGTTGCGATCAACGCCGACGCCCGCACCACCCTGAGCCGGATGCTGGAGTTGGCTGAGGATCCAGCCCGCCACGAGCAATGGGCTTCCGTAGCAGCCGCTCACGAAACCGAGTGGCGAACCGAATACGCGCCACTGCTCGAATCGGACCAGGTCCCGATCCGTCCCGAACGTCTCTGTGCCGAGTTGTCCGACCTCGTGCCAGACGACGGAATCGTCGTGGTCGACACCGGTCATGCCGGGATGTGGATGGGTGGGATGTATGACCTCCGCGCGGCGACCCAGTCCTATATCCGAAGTGCCGGCCACCTCGGGTGGGCTTTCCCCGCCTCGCTCGGTGCGAAATGTGCTTCCCCCGACCGGCCCGTGGTCTGCTTCACCGGCGACTCGGGGCTCTGGTACCACGTGGCGGAAATCGAGACCGCGGTTCGCTGGG
>Ga0255053_10000059_pt1 | contig 48326 bp, 45 predicted proteins | sample JV7_2_22_MG_FD_188635 | JGI IMG/M metagenome (GOLD analysis project Ga0255053, IMG submission 188635) | Seawater microbial communities from Jervis Inlet, British Columbia, Canada - JV7_2_22 | ecosystem: Environmental > Aquatic > Marine > Inlet | place: Canada: British Columbia | collected... | reverse complement strand
CAGTCCGGTCCTCAGGCTCTGGCAGGACCCGGTAGTCGTGTAATTGAATATCTGAAGAAAATAGACAGAACCTGGCTTCTGATTGGGCTGATCTTCCTGGCGATCACGATCGGATTGCCGTCGCACCTGTCGAAGAGCATCTGGTTCACAGCCAATAATTTGGTAAGTATCGCTCCGTTTTTGCTGCTATCTGCAGGCGTGGCGGGATATCTCGAAGCAGCCGGCGCCGACCGTCTGATTGGCAAAGTATTTTCTGACCGCGTCGTTGTGGCGATCAGCTTGGCAGCCGTCTTTGGGGCGCTGTCTCCGTTTTGCTCCTGCGGTGTCATTCCGTTGGTCGCGGCATTGCTGGTTGCCGGCGTCCCGCTGCCAGCCGTGATGGCATTCTGGGTGGCCTCGCCGATCATGTCTCCGTCCATGTTCGTTGTTACTGCCGCCGGTTTGGGCGTTGACTTCGCCGTAGTGAAAATGATCTCGGCCGTCGTTGTCGGGTTGTCTGCAGGTGGTTTGACTTTACTTCTGCAACGACTGGGCCTGTTCAGGAACTGCTTGCGGCCTTTGTCGGCGTCGCCACGTGCTGGCAACAATCCCGCTCTCAAGATCGAGGATGCCGTGACGATGTGGCGCGTCTGGAATCATCCGGAGCGTGTTCAGGCGCTGAAGACGAAAACTCTGGCCATGGTGCTGCTCCTTGGCAAATGGCTGACACTGGCATTCGTATTGGAAAGTCTGATGATCACCTTCGTGCCAGCTGAATTGCTCGGGCAATGGCTGGGTTCTGATTCGACGTGGGCAATTCCGCTGTCCGCTTTAATCGGGGTTCCGGCTTATCTGAACGGTTTTGTGGCTGTCCCCGTAGTGGCCGGCCTGATCGACAACGGCATGACACCGGGCGCGGCGCTGAGCTTCATGCTGGCGGGTGCCATGACCAGTATTCCTGCCGCATTAGCCGTGTTCTCACTGGTCAAGCGGCCCCTGTTTCTCTGGTATGTCCTGTTGGCATTAGTCGGCGCAATCACGGCAGGCTGGGTCTACCAGGCGTTTCTAAACCTGAATTGAGCAGGTCACGCCGGCGTAGTAGGACATGGCTATGAATACAACCACAAAATTTCTGTTCGTGATGGACCCGTTCGAAACACTCAATCTGGAGACAGAGACCTCCCTCATCCTGATGCAGGATTTGATCGAGCGGGGACATGAGGTCTACTGGTTACAACAGGAAGACCTCGCGCTGGTGCACGATCAGCCGATGGGGCTGGTGTTCCCCGTCACAGCTGCCGATCCTTTGCAGCGTGCGGAACCGGCCTGGTCGAATTTGAACCAGTTTGATGCGGTCCTGGTGCGTAAAGATCCGCCTTTTGATACCGATTACCTTCAGCTGACCCTGATTCTTGATCATCTCGATCCTGGCGTCGTCCAGTTCAACGACGTCAAAGCGCTCAGGAATTTTAACGAAAAGATGCTGCCGTTGCGCTGGCCGGAGTTCACGCCACCCACGCTGATCACGATGAACATTGACCAGCTTGAGCGATTCATTGTTGAACACCGGCGCGTCGTGTTGAAGCCGCTGAACGATTGCTCCGGGCGTGGTATTTCACGAATAGATTGGGACGAGCATGGGGATTTCCACACAAAGCTTGGCGAAGCGTTGATAGATGTTGACGGGAAAGCCCGCTTCCTGGTGGCGCAGAAATACCTGCCGGCAGTGAGCCGGGGCGACAAGAGGGTTTATCTCGTAAACGGCAAAGCGGTCGGCACGGTCAACCGGATCCCAAAGCCCGGCAGCTATCTCGCCAATATTCACCAGGGAGCACATTGCGAGCACGCGCAACTTAGCGCAAGGGAAAATCACATCGTCAAATCCATCGCTCCTTTCCTGCTCGAGCACGGAATCTTCCTGGCGGGTGCCGATTTCATCGGTGGTTACCTGACAGAGCTCAACATCACAAGCCCTTCAGCAATCCGGCAGATCAATGAAGTAAGCGGTGAGCAGGTGCAGCACAGGATTGTAGATGCGATGTTGGCAAGAATAGCCCGGCATCGATGCAGTGAGCGAACGATGTTTGCACGGACGGTGGGGGCCTGGGGGCAGTGTTCATGGCCCCGAAGCCCTTCTGCTAGGTGTAATTCCGAATGGTGCTGCCCAAGAATCAGGCGCACAAACGCATACAAGGCAGCCTGATCGGTGTAGTGGGAGTTTAACCATGGCCACTTTTAATTTGTGGATCGAAAATCATCACCGCGGGATTATTTTCTCGCTTGCGTTTGTCGTTGTGTTCTTCGCTGCAGCTTGTACGTTCCACGACGTCATACCCGTCTGCCATTACCTGTTCGGCTGCGATCACTCGATGCATATGGCGGCTTAGCCGGGTCTCGAAAAATTTATTGACGTCGTCGCGGAAGCGATCCTTACAAACTTGCCAGCAACCGTTGTATCAACTGCTGGCCTAGTTCGTCTATCGCGTTCTCGGTATCGTTACTGGCTGCATTGCTGACAATCAATACGCCGACATTCAGGCCTGGAGCCAGGCCAACCGTCGCCAGCCATCGAAGATTTGATCCGTTGTGCACGAGTAGTGGTCCGTTTGACCAGGTTTGGCTGCTGTCGTTATCCCAGCCCAGGGCATAACTGTGAACCCCGACCGGCGCATGCAGGAACTGAAAGGACTGCGCCGACACCAGGCTCGGCATGCCGAGTTCACCTTCGAGGTGGGCGAACATATACAACGCATAATCGTTCAAGGTTGTATGTACAGTGCCGGCCGGGCCGACGGATTGGGGATTGTCGGCACCTGGCCCAACCGGTACCGATACGAGGGTGGCATTCTCCTCGATGTGGCCCAGTGGCTGATCGATCAGGTTACTCGTGCCAGGCGCGCCGTACCCCGTCGATAACATGCCAAGCGGGGCAAACACGTTGTCGTTCATCAGGGTTTCCCAAGGTGTCCCGGTCACTGTTTCCAGCATTGCTCCGACGACCAAATACCCGGCGTTGGTATAAAGAAAATCGCCAACCGCGTTCGCCGGGGCGAGATCGAGGAGCTCCTCCGCCCAGATCAACCGTTTCTCGACGAGCGTGCCCGGCGCGGAATCGTCTATCGATGTCAACGAGGGGATGAGCGTAATGTCGTCCGGCAACCCGGATTGGTGCGCCAGCATCTGCACCACGGTGACGTCACGGTACTGCGGATGCATGGAGTTCGCCCAGGCGGGCCACACGTCGGCAGGCGTGGTATCCCAGCTCAACTGGGATTGCTCAACCAGGACCGCAGCCAGGGTGGCAGTCATCGCTTTGGTTATCGACCCGATGTGCCACCTGTCATCCAATGTAACAGCAGTGCCAAACTCCACCGCGCGAAGGCCGTCGACGGCCCTGTCGGCGACTATTCCATCACGTACGATTATCGCGCCCAATGCGGGAACGTCGTGCCTGGCGAGCACGTTGCTGACGACCTCTTGCATGCGGCCATCGCCCAGCGTGCCGGGGTCGACGAGCACCGGTGGCGCAGGTGGAGGCGGAGGAGGTGGCGTACCGCCACCACCGCCACCGCCGCCGCAAGCAGCAAGCACTGCAAATGTGAACGCAAACAGGAGTTGGTTGGTTCGTGACGTCATTTGTGCCCCCCCTTTCTTATATTGCTGGATTTTACTCCGACCACATTCACCGATTGTAGTTGCACTGCAAATGGACTCGGAGCGCGTCACCGCCATAGGCATTTTCCGAGGGTTCTGGCTACTGTGCGTCGCACAATCAAACGGTGATAATGGCGCTCCTCATGATATTCGAACAGCCAGACCAAAGGGGAACTCGATGGATCTCGCGGGCAAAACAATTGTAATCACCGGTGGCGGACGTGGGCTCGGCGCTGCCATGGCAAAGCGGCTTGCGGCAACGGGTTGCAGGCTGGCCCTTGTCGACCTCGACGAGGCGGCTCTTACAAAAACCGCCGATACCTGCCGCGATGAGGGTGCCGCTGACGTTCGTGTCTACACGGCTAATGTTGCCGTTGAGGCGGACGTCGAAAAATTGTTTGACACAATTGCCAACGACTTCGGTGCATTGCACGGACTCGTCAACAACGCCGGCATTACGCGCGACGCGCTGATGCTCAAGTACAAGGACGGCGAACAGGTGTCGAAGATGACGTTGGAACAGTGGCAGGCCGTCATCGATGTGAACCTGACTGGTGTGTTTCTCTGTGGTCGCGAGGCAGCCGCAAAGATGATCGAGTTTGGCGACGGCGGCTGCATCATCAACATCTCTTCGATCTCGCGCGCAGGTAACATGGGCCAGGCGAATTACTCGGCGACGAAGGCTGGTGTGCAGGCCTTGGCCGTCGTCTGGGCTAAAGAATTTGCACGCTACGGCATTCGTGCGGCGTCAGTTGCACCGGGATTCATTGGTACCGAGATGGTCATGTCCATGAAGCCCGAGGCACGGGAGAAATTGACGGCCATGATTCCGGCTCGCCGCGTCGGCGATCCGGATGAGATCGCACACACGGTGCAGTTCATTTTCGAGAACGATTACCTGAGCGGCCGCTGCGTCGATGTCGACGGGGTACTTCGACTGTAGGCGGTTGTTGGTCACGACGACCTAATGCCGCATAGCGCAGGGATGCGCGAGAGCGGCCTGGAACCACGATCGGTCGCGCCTCGAGAGACGCTCCAACAATGATTAGTCGGGGCTCGGTACCAGTTCCTCGTAAAGCGCGATCGTCTTTTTGACAGTATCTTCGTTACGGAACTCGGTGCCGATACGTTCTCGCGCGGCATTGCCCATGCGCTGTCGGAGATCCGGGTCCCGATAGAGTTTCTCGAAGGCATCAGCTAATGCTCGTGCGTCTTTGATCGGTACGACAAAGCCCGACTCGCCGTCGACAACGAGTTCCGGGCTGCCGCCGCAATTGGTCACGACGGGTGGCACGCGGTAAGCCATTGCCTCGATGATCGCGCGAGCCAGCCCCTCGCGTTTCGTCGATGGCAGTGAGAATACGTCGCACGCGGCGGTGACTGCCGGCGCATCATTACGAAAGCCCGTGCGGTGAATACGATCGACAGCGGGACTCGCGTTGATCTTGCGCGTGAGCTTTTCGGATCCCATCTCACCGATCAGTAGCAGGTGCGCCGGGATGTCATCGGGCAACATGCCCATCGCATCGACCAGGTACTCGACACCCTTGCGTGGCCGATAGGCGGCCGCACAGCCGATGACGAAAGCATTCCCTGGTATGTCGAACTGCGCAAGATCGGCCGGTTCATCCTGGTACCACTCCAGCTTGTGGCCCTTGTGAATTGTGACGGGCCGCTCGGGAGGTATGCGCAGGAACGCCGGATGCATGTGCAAAAACCACTGCCGGATTGCTTCGCAAACACAGACGATGCGATCGATGCGCGGATTGAGGTAACGCATCCACGACATCGGGTCGAGCACACCGAGGTTGCCGACGATGCCGCGATAGCACACGACCTTTACGGGGAGGCCCTTGCACGCCCGCAGGCCGTTCGTCACGGCCTTGTTGTTGAACGTGTGCATGATGTGATAATCGCCGAGGAGCAGTTCCTTGTGCAGCCCGGCAATATCGGCCCGGTTGAAATTGTCCTTCAGGTAAAGGTCAATTACCGGTACGCCGGCATCGACGAGAGTCCTGTAGGTCGGACGGTCGGACGGGCAAATAACCGTGAGTTCGATACCAGCGCGGTGCATGCCGATAAAGGTCTCGATGGTCGGACGGTCACCACCTTCCGTAATACAGAGCGAGCGAATGGGCATCGTCAGTTCAGCCCCACTCGACGGCACAAACTCGGCTACGGTGGCTCATTTCCGAATCTCCTGTATGTCAGGCTTAATTATTGACGCCAATGGGCCATCACATGACGATTCTACATGTGCTGGCGTAGAATCGGGATCCCGCCAAACGAGATGAAGCCGTGAGCAACTTACCTGACGACGCCGGCCCCCGGACGCTGGCCATACATGCCGGGGAGCAGCCGGATGAACAGACCGGCGCTTCTTCTCCCAATATTGTCATGTCGACGACCTTCAAGGCCCAGGACGCCGGTGCGTTCTCGATCAAGGATTTCGAAGGCGACATGCCCTACATCTACACGCGCTGGGGCAATCCGACGACCGAGCAACTGCAGGAGAAACTCCGGGTCCTCGAAGGTGCGGAGGCCTGCCTTGCGTTCGCGTCCGGAATGGCGGCCACGTCCGCTCTGTTGCTGGGTTATTTGTCGTCCGGCGACCACCTGATCGTCAGTGACGTGCAATACGCCGGAAGTGCTGAACTGGTCCGGCAGACCTTGCCGCGCTTCGGCATCGAGGTGACGCCGGTGGATACCAGCGACGCAACGAATCTCGCGGCTGCGATCAGGGGCAATACGAAGCTCGTCTTCATCGAGACGCCGATCAATCCGATCCTGAGGCTTGCCGATATCGAAGCCATCGCCGGAGTCTGCCGGGCCAACGGCGTGCGGCTCGCCGTCGACTCGACGTTTGCGTCGCCGGTCGTAACGCGACCGATCGATCTGGGTGCGGACTTCGTCATTCACTCGCTCACAAAGTACATAGGTGGCCACGGCGATGCGCTCGGCGGCGCGCTCCTGGGTCCGCGTGATGCGTTAATGGAACTCAACGAAGAGGCGCTCGTGCATTACGGCGGAGTCATCAGTCCGTTCAATGCCTGGCTCATCATGCGCGGTATGGCGACCTTGGCGCTTCGCATGCATGCGCATTCGCAAAATGCCCAACAGGTCGCGGAATTTCTCGAGGACCACCCAGCTGTCCAGCGCGTGAACTACCCGGGCCTGGAGTCGCACCCGCAACATGACATCGCATTGCGCCAGATGTCGGCCTTCTCGGGCATGTTGTCGTTCCAGGTAGCCGATGGCCCGGCCCTGGCGCAGAGAATGATCGACGACCTGCGGGTCATTCACTATGCCGTGAGCCTCGGCCATCACCGCACACTTATATATTGGATCGGTACCGAAGCGATTATGGAGTCGAGTTACAAGCTCGAGGGCGCGCAACTCGAGGCATTCCGGGAGTTTGCGGGCGAGGGCGTTATGCGCCTGTCCGTCGGGCTCGAGGACTCAGACGATCTTTGCCGCGACTTAGACTCAGTATTGTCCAGCTAATCAATACTTTGCAGGAAAGTGCGCTGCATCACGCCAAGGCGCGGCCGTAATTTCTAAACTGCGACGGGTTACTGAAATTATGTCGGACCGGCGGGAACATTATGTCAAATGGTATTGCATCGCTGCCGTTGCAGAGCAAAGTGTCGCTGACGCTGTTGTTGACCATTGCCGCATTCATCTGCCTGTCCTATGTCATTCTGCGATTGCTGGTCGCCCCCGCCTTCAATAACCTCGAGTTACAGGCAGCCCGCAGCGACCTGGTTCGCGCCGAGCAGGCGATACAGACCGACATCGATAACCTCGTGGCCATGACTGCCGACTGGGCGCCGTGGGACGACATTCACGATTACGTTCGCGGTCTGAATCCGGGCTTTCGCAAGTCGAATCTCGACCGGCCGACACTGATCAATCTCGGTCTCGATTTCATGGCGGTTTACGCACTCGATGACAAGCGCGTGTGGGCGCAGCTGCTCTACAACGGGGCGGAACAGCCCGTCTCCGACCTGGGCGTACTGGAATCAGGCGATCCGCGGTCACCGATACTGACGTCGCACGCGTTGATCGATCATGAAGCAGTCGGCATTGTGCAAACTGACCTTGGTCCCGCTCTGATTAGCTCAAAACCGATTCTTCGCTCCGACGACTCAGGCCCGATCGCCGGCGCGTTGATCATGGGGCAGTTTCTCGACGACACCCGTATGGTGCGCATGCAGGCGCGCACGGAAGTCGATATGCGATGGCGTGTAATCGACGAGGCCGAGGACGCCGGCGAGGAACGTCACTTCGACGTCAGCGAGAGCAGTATCTCCGGCAACGCGACTCTCACAGACATTTACGGTAATCTGCTGCTGGCCCTGCAAACCGAGACACCGAGAAATATTTCTGGCCTCGGCGCACAGGCCGTCAGGGCTGCGCTGTTGTCACTCGCCGCCGCCGGTATTCTGCTCACGATCGTCATCTGGTTCCTGCTGCGCCGTGTGATCCTCAGACCTGTTGCGGCGCTCGAGGCGCACATGGACGAAATACGCCGTAGTGGTGATCTGTCGAAGAACCTCGAGCTGAAGCGTAACGACGAGATAGGTCGTCTTGCGAGTCGGTTTGATGAACTCACCGTCGAGGTTCACGATGCCCGGCGCGCACTGCTGGACCAGTCATTCAAGGCAGGCAAGGCCGACACGGCCGCCGAAGTGCTGCACAACATTCGCAATTCGATGACGCCGATGATCAATGGCCTCGACAGGCTGGCGAAATCGTTGCGTGTTGCCTCGAGCGTGCGCGTGCCCGAGGCCACCGAACAACTCGCTGACGAGCAATGCCCGCCAGAGAGGCGCGCCAAGCTATTGCAGTACATCGACGCGTCGTTCCGGCATTTGGAAGAAGTCGGCTCCGAAGCGACGGATGACCTGAATATTGTTACGTCACAGGCACGACAGATCGAGGATATTCTTGCCGACCAGGAGCGCTTCGCAAACGTCCCGCCCGTGGTAGAGACTATCAAGATCGACGATGTCGTAGATGAAGCCGCGCACGTCATTCCCAAGGCGGAGGAGGCAGGCGTGAGCCTCGCCAGCGACCCGGCGATCGATCGTTTTCGCGTCAAGGCACACCGGGTCGGTTTGCTGCAGGTCATGGGTAATCTCATGCTCAACGCCTACGAAGCGATTCAGCGCGCAAACGCCGCTGATGGCCAAATCGAACTGTCAGCATGCGAAGAGTTGATCGACGATCGGCCGATGGTGCGTGTAACCGTTCGCGACAACGGTTGCGGATTCGATAACGACACATCGAAGCGTATTTTCCAGCGTGGCTACAGTTCAAAAGAAAAAGGGGATCACAAGGGCCTGGGACTGCACTGGTGTGCAAATGCCATTGCTGGCATGGGTGGACGCATCGTCGCTGAGAGCGACGGCGTCGGACGGGGGGCCGAGTTTCACGTGCTGCTACCCGCAGTGCAGGGAGGTGGTTGATGGTTGTTGAACACGGTCAGGAGTACATCAAGGTGCTCATTGCCGACGACGACGAACACGTTCTCGAGTGTTACAGGGACGCTTTTCTGGAAGAAGAACCGACCAGTCACATGCGTGCGATCGATGCGCTGAGTGCCGAGTTGTTCGACCCGGAAGTCGACATCGTCGACAAGCCGAAATTCACGATTGTCGCCTGTAATCAGGGTAACGATGCGATTTCCCTGGCGCGTACGGCCGCCGACGAGGGCGAGCCTTTCGACGTCGTCATTCTCGATGTGCGGATGCCGCCAGGCATCGACGGTGTCGAGGCCGGTAGCCGAATTCGTGAATTGGATCCAGACGTTGAAATCGTTTTCGTAACAGGTTACTCGGACGTACCGCTCGACGAGTTACAGCGACGAGTGCCGCCACCGATAAAGTTGCATTATTTCAACAAGCCGCTGTCATTCTCTCAATTGGCTGAAGACGTTGCGACGATGATCGGGTCGAACTGAGACACTGCGAAATGGATATTCTCAATCAAACAAGCACCAACCGCGTTCTCGTCGTCGATGACGACCAGTTACTGGTCGACGAGTACCTGCGCTGCCTCAGCGAAGATTTCGATGACGACCACGCGGCAACGACCTTTAGTGACCTCGAAAAAGTTCTGTTCGGCGAGGATACCGACGAGCGTGGCGCCGCCCGCTTTGACGTGCAGTCGAGAAACCAGGGCGACACGGCCGTCGAAGCTGTCAAGCAGGCAATCGCGGCCGGTGAACCGTTCGCCATTGTGTTTCTGGACATTCGCATGCCGCCGGGAATCGACGGAATAGAGGCGGCCAGGCAGATCCGTGAGCTCGATCCCAACGTCAACATCGTGATCGTAACCGGCTCATTGGGCCCCGATCCGGAAAACCTGGGCAAGGAGATTCCGCCGGCCGATAAGATATTCTTCTTCAAGAAGCCGTTCCACGCGCTCGAATGCCGGCAGCTTTCCGCAGCACTGTGCGGTAAGTGGCACGCAGATATGGCGCTGCGACGCGCTAATGAGGAGCTTGAGCAGCGTGTCTCCGAACGTACGGAGGCGCTACACAAGCTCGCTTATTACGATCCGGTAACGCGGCTGCCCAACCAGCTGTTATTGCTCGATGAGCTACAGTCATTGATCGAAAAGGCCGAGGATACTGCCGGCGATACGGCCGCCATATTGCTGGACATCGAGCGCTTCAGTTTCATCAATGAAACGATGGGTTACGAGTCGGGCACCGAGCTGTTGCGCTCGATCGCGAATCGCCTGTCACGAACGTTTACGGAAAAATCCGACGGACAACGTGCGATCGTCGGCCGATTCGGGGCAGACGAATTCGCGATACTCATGCCCGGCATCGAGTCGGAGTCCGATATCTCGGATCTCGCCGAGAAGATCAAGGCTACGGTCGAGGAGCCGTTTCTGATCAACGGCCGCGACCTCTTTTTGAAAACCAGTATGGGTGTTGCGTGGCACCCGGTGCATGGCCGCGATTCAGCCTCCGTGTTCCGCTGTGCGGAAGCCGCGCTGCATCGTTCCATGCGCAGCCTCGACAACGCCGTGACCTATTACCACAACGAAATGCGCTATCGCGCCCGCAATAAGTTCGACATGGAGGCGGAGCTGCGTAATGCCATCGACGAGGGTCAGATTTGCGCCTGGTACCAGCCGCAACAGAGCACCGAGTCCGGCGAGCTTGCGGGTGTCGAGGCGCTCGCACGGTGGATTCGCCCCGATGGCTCGATGGTAATGCCCAACGATTTCATTCCATTGAGCGAGGAAATGGGCATCTCGGACCTGCTATTCGAGTCGATCATGACCGGCGTTTGCACGGACGTCGCGAAATGGCGCGCCGAGGGTGACTGGGACGTGCCCGTGAGCGTAAACCTGTCGGCACACCAGCTGCGCAACCAGGACCTCGTCAGCCTGATCAAGGGCATCCTTACAAGTACCAACGTGGACCGGAGTCTGATTAACCTCGAACTGACCGAAACGGTGTTGCTCGAGGATCTCACCATTGCGGAGCCGGTCCTGCAGGATCTTGCCGCTTTCGGTTTCCGCATACACATCGATGATTTCGGCACCGGGTATTCGTCGCTGAGCTATCTCGCACAATTGCCCGTGCAGACGCTCAAGATCGATCAATCATTCATCGCCAATCTGACCGAGTCCGATACGACGGAAAGGGTCGTGCAGGCAATCGTCGCGCTTGGCAGAGCAATGAAGCTCGAGGTCATCGCCGAAGGTGTGGAAACGGATCGCCAGTACGCGATCGTCCGTCGCCTGGGCTGTGATTACGTGCAGGGGTATTTCATCGCAAAGCCCATGTCGGCGCATCGATTCACGAACTGGCGCAAAGGCTACGAAGATACGCAGAGTCTGAAGCATGGAAGTTCGATCATCGATATCGATGGCGCCCGATAAGATGTAAGTGGAAGTCCTGCTTGTCGATTGCGATTGGTAGTGCCATCCTCTCGCGTAGAATCGCGGGAGTATCCAAATGCGTGTCATCCTCGTTCCGGTTGCTGACCGGCCCGAATGTGCCAAAGCCCTGAGTACTGCGTTCGAACTCGGTCATCGACTCGGTGCAAGCATCAGTGGTTGCCACATCCGGCCGCATAGGCGCTCCAACTTGGATCTATCGTCCGAATTTGCAGCCATAGCGTGGAAAAAGAAAGGAACCAGATCGGCGCCAGCCGCAGCGAAAACCCTGTACAGGAAGGTGGCGGAACGGCAAGGATATGAACTCATTCGCCGGCCGAGGGTGGCCCCGGGTGCCTTGTGGTCGGAAAAGGTGGGCTCGCCGGACAAGATCATGGGCATCGTCGGGCCTGTTGCGGACCTGATCGTCGTATCCCGACCGAGACGGCCGGACGGCATCGCGAGCCTGTTCCTGAATGCGGCACTGATGGAGACATCCCGTCCCGTGTTGCTGCTGCCGCAAGCCGGACGCCGCAAAGTCGGCACGCGAATTTGCATCGGCTGGGACCAGAGCCCGGGTGCGGCGCGAGCGGTGGCATCCGCTATGCCGTTGTTACAGTTGGCGGACAAGGTCAGCATCGTGACCTGTGGTGCTGAGGACCAGCCGGGCCCGAAGGCGACGCAACTTGCCGCGTACCTGACGCACTGGGGCGTGAAAACAGAGCGACTGCAGACGCGCGGCCGTCAAATCGAGGCCGAACTCATGGATGCCTGCCAGGATGCCAAAGCCGATTTGCTGGTCACCGGCGCTTACAGCCGCTTCCGCTGGTACCAAAAGGTACTCGGTGGCACGACCGAATTCCTGGTTCACAAGGCGCGCATTCCGGTACTAATGCAGCACCGCTGAAAACTGCAACGTTCAGGCGCGGCAATACCAGGTCACGCCGGCGTCGTCGTGTTCTGCGACGAGGTCGCCGGTGGCCATCAGGTAGTGCAGGTGCGCGATTGCTTCGCCCGTCGCCATCATCGTGTGATCGCCCGGAACCTTGCGCCTGTAAAGTGCCTCGAACGTGTCAATCGCGCGGCAGGGTTCGGCACAGTGTTCGAGCAGGGTGTCCAGTCGCTCGGTGTGCTCGGAGATAATGGCGTTGATACGCTCATGCGCGCCCCGAAAGGGCTTGCCATGGGCCGGCAAGACAAGAACGTCTTCGGGAATCTGCTCGCGCATCGCTGCGAGTGACTCCAGCCAGTGCTTCATCGGATTTGCTTCGGGCTCGGTAGGCCACACGCTCACATTGGCCGAGATCGTCGGCAAGACCTGGTCGCCGGAAATCAGCAGATTTTGTTCTTCGCAAAACAGGCAGGCGTGCTCCGGTGAATGCCCGCGGCCGATCAGGATTCGCCATGAATGGCTGCCAAGTGCCAGGCGATCGCCCTCATGCACTCGCACATAGGATTCGGGTAACTTCGATACGAGACGGCCGAAGAATCCGAATCGCTCGCGATATTGTGCGATTGCGTCAGACGAATACCCGGCAGCCCTGTAGAAGCGCATGCCTTCCTCGGGTGCCTGCTTGCCGGTGTCGGCCACGAGCAGTCTGCCCAGCATGTACTCCTCGCGAGTCATCCAAAGGTCGACATCGAATTCGCGGGTGAGCCAGCCGGCACAGCCCATGTGGTCCGGGTGCATATGCGTTGCGATGACATGCGTTACCGGGCGGCCCGCCATGGTGCCTGCGAATGTCTGCCGCCATATGTTCTTACTGAGGGTGCTCGATATTCCGGTGTCGACGATCGCCCAGCCGCCGTCATCCTCGAGCAACCACAGATTGATGAATTTCAGGTCGAACGGCAACGGCATGCGCAGCCACTGGATGCCATCCCCGACCGGCATCGTCTGGCCGGACTCGGGCGTCGCATCGAAGGCGTAGTCGATTTTTGCGCGCGTTTTTTTTGCCAAATCCCCGGATCACCCTCAGGCTGCCTGTCGCTCGCTGCTGGCCAGCATGCTGATCTTGTTTGCGACACGCACCCGTACGTCTTCGACCGCCTGGTCCTTGACCGGGCCGTAGCCACGAATATTCATGTACAGGGTAACAATCTCCGTGACGAGGTCGAGGTTTTCCGGTTGCAGGGCGCCAAGCAGCTGCTCGACGCATTGCTCGAATTCGCGTATCAGGGCACGCTCGGTGCGGCGTTCCGGCCTCGCAGTTGCGACAAGCCTTGTTCATGAGGGCGTATCCGTCGAACTCTGGGAAAGCGGGCCCAAGCCGGGCGGCAAGATCGAAACTGACAGAAGCAGGCGTGGCTATGTAACTGAGCGTGCGGCTAGCATGGTGATGAATTTCCGGCCTGAGGTGAACCGATTCATCGAGCAATCGAACCTCGTGGCTAAAAAGTCGTTGCTCGCGCCGGTAGATCGCCGCTACATAATGCACGACGGCAAGCTGGTCGCAGTGCCAATGAAGTTGGCGGGAATGATCCGCTCACCAGTATGGAGTTTGGCGGGCAAGCTGCGTCTTCTCGCCGAACCGTTTTTCCGCAAAGGTGGGCACGAAGACGAAACAGTCAGTGACTTCATTAGCCGGCGCGTCGGGCGTGAAGTGCTGGAAAGAGCCATGGAGCCCTATATCAGTGGTGTATTGGCGTCGGACGCGGATCTGGCGAACGCATACTCCGTATTACCCCGGATGACCAGGCTGGAACAGCGTTTTGGAAGCCTCGCTGCTGGTATTCTCGTTCACAAGTTCCTGAGACGGGGCACTGCGACCCCGCAGGAAGCGTTTTCGTTCTGCGGCGGCATGTCCACCCTCGTGGAGTCGCTGGTTAACAATTCCGCCATTCGATTTCGCCCCGGACACGCGGCGACGGGACTAAGCAAACAGGGATCGAACTGGCGAGTGACGGGCAGCGCTTCGGGCGTTCACATATCGATCACGGTACGGCAAGTCGTGCTTAGTGTCCCGGCGAACACCGCAGGTGAATTGTTAAACCCGTTGGATCAAGAACTGGCACAACTTCTGCGTGGAGTTCAATACACGCCTATCGCCGTTGTACATACCGGCTTCGATCGCCACTCCATCAAGCACCCTCTGGATGGAACCGGCTTCCTTATACCTCGCCGAACCGGCGTCGCAGCAACGGGATGTCTGTGGATGAGCAGTCTGTTCCCAAATTGCGCCCCGCGGGGCCGCGTTTTATTGACAAACTATCTCGGCGGTGCGCGACTGCCGGAGGCAGCGGAGTGGGACGATGAGCGCAGCGTTAGGGAGACCCTGAACGTGATAACTCCGCTACTGAACGTTCGCGACGAGCCGGAAATGGTGCGAATTGATCGGCATCATAGCGCCCTGCCGCTGTATCACGGCAACTATCATGGGCGGATGAAATCGGTAACAGATCGCTTGCGGCAAATTCCCGGCATTCAACTTGAGGCGAATTACCGCGGCGGAGTTTCTGTGCGTGATCGGATCGCGTGCGCCCACATAACAGCGAAACGTATTGCTGATGACCTGGCAATATCGCCACGCCAATCCCGGACGCAAGTGTCGTCATTTCCGACAGTCGGCCCCGTTGCAGCGGACACCAACACATCGTAGGTTTCTATGGCGGTCATCCGGTGACAATTCGAGCGTATTAAAAGAACAACTGATTGCATTGTCGTACTCAAACTGAATGTCACTGGCATTTCCGGCGGGAAAAGGCTCAGTTGTAGCTACGCTCCAGAAACGCACGCATCGATGCATTTGCCGATCCTTGCTTATCCCAAAGCGAATACGCCCGGGGTCTGGCCGTGCCGGCGCGTATCTGGATATCACTGGCTTCAGCGATCAGGCGAATCTGGTCGATCGTGACCCTGTAGTAGGCGTCAGCGGAGGGGGTTCTTCGCGGCGATTCTTCCTCGAAAAAGCATCCGCGCTGCCCGCCACGAGCTTCGCATAAATTGGCGCGATTTCAAAAGCCTTGAGCGGCCGAAAGTAATAAAATTGAAGGGTAATCGAAGCGCGCATATTGTGCGGCATGCTCCACGACACGCCGGAGGGCGTATGGCCAGACCTATGACTGATATTGCACCATTAGAACCGGAGCGTAGGAGTTCCTATGATTTCGAGGATCTCATCAAAAGCGGCCACGGAGCGTTGTTCGGCAAAGAAAACGGCCGGCTGCCCAAGCCGCCGATGCTCATGCTGGACCGCATACCGCTTATTTCATCCGACGGTGGCGCCTATGGCAAAGGTGAGCTTCGCGCGGAGCTCGATATTCGCCCCGACCTGTGGTTTTTCGAGTGCCATTTCGAGGGCGATCCCGTAATGCCGGGTTGCCTCGGGCTCGACGCGATGTGGCAACTCGTCGGTTTCCACCTCTGCTGGGCCGGCTACGAAGGGCGCGGCAGAGCGCTAGGCGTCGGCAAGGTCAAGTTCACGGGCCAGGTCTTGCAGAAGGCGAAACTGGTGACCTACCAGCTCGACATCAAGCGGGTCATTTCACGTAAACTCACGATGGCCATTGCCGATGGCAGCATGTCGGTCGATGGTCGCAAGATCTATACGGCCGAAGATTTGCGTGTCGGCCTGTTCCAATCAACTGATAATTTCTAAGGACTGTTCATGAGGCGAGTCGTTGTCACCGGCATCGGTGCGGTGTCGTGTCTGGGTAATTCTGCGGATGATATTACTGACTCCCTGAAGAACGGACGATCGGGCATCGTCGCAAACGAGACCTTCAAGGAAATGGGGCTACGCAGCCAAGTATCCGGTAGCGTCAATATCGATACCAAGGAACACATCGATCGAAAGGCACGTCGCTTCATGAGCGATTCGGCGGCGTACGCTTATATCGCCATGCAGTGGGCGATCGACGATTCAGGACTCGAAGAAAGTGACGTATCGAACGTGCGTACCGGGCTGATCGCGTCTTCCGGCGGCGCGTCCAGCGAAAACATCATTTCCAGCGCGGACACGCTACGGAATCGGGGCGTGCGCAAGATCACTCCGTACATTGTGCCACGCGCGATGAGCAGCACCGTGTCCGCATGCCTTGCGACACCGTTCAAGATCAAGGGCGTCAATTACTCGATCACCTCGGCTTGCGCCACGAGCGCGCACTGCATCGGCAATGCCGCCGAGCTGATCCAGCTCAACAAGCAGGACATTGTGTTTGCCGGCGGCGGCGAGGAAGAGCACTGGAACTTGTCGAGCATGTTTGACGCCATGGGCGCCCTGTCCAGTAATTTTAACGACGAGCCCACGTTGGCGTCCCGACCCTACGACATCAATCGCGACGGCTTCGTTAGTGCCTCCGGTTCCGGCATGCTCGTAATCGAGGAACTCGAGCACGCAAAAGCGCGCGGCGCGAAGATTTACGCCGAGCTCGTTGGTTACGGTGCAACGTCAGATGGCCATGACATGGTCGCGCCCTCTGGTGAAGGGGCCTATCGGTGCATGGAATTGGCCAATGCGACGGTCGAAGGAGACATTGACTACGTCAATACGCATGGCACCAGTACGCCTGCTGGCGACATAGTCGAAGTTGAGGCTATTCAGAAGTTATTCGGCGAGAAAATGCCGAAGTATGGCTCGTCAAAATCGATGTGTGGCCACTCGCTCGGAGCGACCGGTGCACAGGAGGCGATTCATTGCCTGCTGATGCTGGAGCAGGACTTCATCGCACCGTCGATCAATGTCTTCGACCTGGATCCCGCTGTCGCTGCAACCCCGCCTGTCACCGAGACGATTTACGACGCGGGAATCAAGACTGCGATGAGCAACAGTTTCGGCTTCGGCGGCACCAACGCGACGCTGGTATTCCAGAAGCGCTGAAACAATAATGCGTCTCTATGAACCTAGAGACGCTTAGCGAGACGAACTGCTTCGGTGGACGCATCGGTTTCTACCGACATGCGTCCGAGGCCAACAACTGTGATATGCAGTTTTCGGTATTTGTGCCGCCGCAGGCGGCTGCCGGGAACGTACCTGTCGTCACCTTTCTCTCAGGCCTGACCTGTACCGAAGAGAACTTCATGGTCAAGAGCGGTGCGCAGCGCGTCGCTGCCGAGCTCGGCGTCATGCTGGTATCGCCCGATACCAGCCCGCGCGGCGATGATGTGCCCGACGATCCTGACGGCGAATACGACTTCGGCCTGGCCGCCGGCTTTTATTTGAACGCGACACAGGAACCCTGGTCACGTCACTTCAATATGTACGACTATGTGACGCAGGAACTGCAGCAGGCCGTATTTGACAACTTCCCGGGCGATGCGGAGCGTCATGGTTTGACAGGCCACTCGATGGGTGGTCACGGAGCATTGACCATCGGCCTGCGCAATCCGGACCTGTTTGCGTCATTGTCTGCGTTCGCGCCAATCTGCACGACATTGAACTCGCCATGGGGCCGCAAGGCGCTGGGCTACTACCTGGGCAGTGACACCGTCACCTGGCACGACTATGACGCCTGCGAGGTTGCGCGCAATACGAGCGAGGCTTCGCGTTGGGGCAGGGTACTCATCGACCAGGGACTCGACGATCCGTGGCTGGCAGAGCAATTGCATCCAGAATTGCTGGAGAAGGCCTGCGAGGTAAGCGGCCTGGCACTCGAGATGCGTTATCACGACGGCTACGACCACGGCTACTACTTCATCTCGACATTTATCGAAGATCACCTGCGTCATCACGCCGCATTGCTCGGCGTCTAACCGGCGGCCATTCTCATGCAAGACTGGATCCTGCTCGCCCTCGCCATGCTGGCGACCGGGTGCGTGGCGGGCGTGCTTGCCGGTTTGTTCGGCATCGGTGGCGGTATCGTGATTGTTCCCGTACTCGAGGCTGTGCTCGGCTTTCTCGGCGTCGATCCAGCGATCCGCATGCACATTGCGGTGGCAACGTCGCTCGCGACGATCATTCCCACGTCGATTTCGTCCGCGCGCGCGCATCACCGGCGCGGCGCGGTGGATGTCGAGGTCGTTAAACGCTGGGCGATCTTCGTGCTGCTGGGCGCGTTGCTCGGCGCCGGGATTGCGTCGCAGGTGCACAGTCGCGTACTTGCGGCCGTCTTTGCCACGCTCGCGCTTGCTGTGGCGCTCAAGATGGTGCTCATGCCGCGGAGCCGCAACCTGACCGAATCCGTGCCGCGGGGCGCCTGGGTTGCCGTCATTCCGACCGCGATCGGCTGCTTTTCGAGCATGATGGGCATCGGCGGTGGCACGTTCTCGGTCATGACCCTCACGCTGTTCAATGAGCCGATCCATCGAGCCGTCGGCACGGCTGCACTGTTCGGTCTCGTCATCAGCCTACCGGGCACATTGGGTTTCATCGTCGCGGGTCTCGGCGACCCGCGGCTGCCGCCCGGTAACCTCGGTTACGTCAGTCTGCTCGGCTTCGCGCTGATCGCGCCGACGACTGTGCTGGCGGCGCCGCTCGGCGCCAGGATTGCGCACAGCTTCACTGCCAAAAAACTCAGTATTTTCTTCGGTTTATTCCTGATTTTCGCCGCTGGCCGGCTGTTCTACCGGGCCCTCGTACAGGGCTGAAGTGGCGTCGTGATCCTGGTACTCACGGGCGTTGCTCGGGTATCAGTCGAAGACGGTCGGCACGACGCGGTCGAACGTGCAATGGGTCCCGTCGTCGAGGAGGACGGCATCGTACAGCTCGCCGCCGCTACCGAAGCCCGCACTGACGAACATCAGCACTTTCGCGTCTCTCAGCCCCTCACAGGACTGGGCAAACGTGACCCGAAAACCGCGCGTCTCGTCTTTCGCAAACAACAGTAACGTTACGTCGTCGACGGGCCGCCAGGATTCGAAGCTGTCCTCGCGCACCTGTCGAGCGAACTGCCGGGTTGAATCTTGCAGCGTCGATTCGCCCTCGGCGCGTCGCTTCATGCGCGCAGCCTGCTCCGAGTCGACGTCGGTGATTCGTAATGTCCAGCTCAGATTTTGTGCAATGACTTCGATCTGGTAATCGCCGCCGTCCTCGAACAGTTTTCGACCGCTGCCGGTTGCCTGGAGCTCGGTAATCGTGCCGATGAATTCGCCGGATTCGGCGTCGAAGAGTCGCAGCTCGAAGAGCTTCGGCAAGGAATTCTCGCTCTGTGTGCTCCAATTGAGCATCCAGGCGCCCGCCGACGCGAATACGGGAGTCCGTTCGCTCTGGTCACCGTTGAACTCGGTGGCCCAGGAAGCGCTATAGCAGATCAGCAATGTGAGTACGGAGGCTCGCAAAGGCAATGACCCCCTCGGAGACGTGCACACCAATTTCAACGATGAGCCAGTTCTCCGTTCGCTGCAATTCGGAAATCTACGCATTGGGCATGTGCGCGACAGGCCCCATAGCAACATGCGCCGGAGTTGGTTTCCGGTGTGTGAGTTCGAGGAGGTGAGCTTAATGCCCAATATTCGCAACATATTGCCAAAGAAAGAACACGAGACTGGCAGGGCAATGAGGCCGTTCAGCCCCGGCATGGAAGACTTTTTTGGAAGCACGTTTCCGCGCCACTGGATGGAAGGGCTTCTTGAGCCTTATGCCTGGAGACGGCCATTCCCTAGCGAATTCGACGAGAAGTTAGACGTATTTCCGAAAGTTGATATTCTCGACAGGGATGAATCTCTCGTCGTTCGTGCCGATGTTCCCGGCATAAAGAAAGAGGACCTGGAGATCACGATCGCAGGTGATCGACTCGTTTTCGAGGCCAAACGGGAATACGTGGCAGAGGAAAAGAAAGAGGAGTATGTCCGTCACGAGATGGCTTATGGCCGCTTGTATCGAGCTGTCCAACTGCCGGTAGAGGTCGTTGGTGACAAGGCCAAAGCCGAACTCAAGGACGGCGTCCTCGAGATTTTCCTGCCGAAGGTCGAGGCAACCACACCTTACAAGGTAAAGGTCGCCTGACAGGCATGTCAGTAACACCGGGGCGGCACGAGCCGCCCCTTTTTTATTGGGGTTGTCCCTAATGGTCATTCGGCCTGCCGCTGTGGTGATATAGCCCTACTGGTCCTGATCCTAATGATTGGTGGAGCAATGGTTGCAGACACGGCCCAGGCATTCAGCGTCCAGCCCGCAGACCTGCGTAAGACCTGCTCGGTGCCGCTTGATTTCGAGCATGACGAGCCGCCCGGTACCGCAGAGGCTTGCCTCGGGCAACAACGCGCCATCGACGCGATTCAGTTCGGCATCGAGATGCAGCGCGATGGCTACAACATCTTCGTCCTGGGCCCGATGGGCAGTGATCGCCATGTCCTTGTCAGGAATCTCGTTGCCGAACACGCGAAAGCGAAGGGCCCGCCCTGGGATTGGTGCTACGTCAACAATTTCACGAATCCGGAGCGGCCGCGCTCGCTGCGGTTCCCGTCGGGGCAGGGCAGCCAGTTCCGCGAGGACATGGGCAGCCTGATCGAGGAAATGGGGCTGGCGATCCCGGCGGCCTTCGAAGGCGACGACTATCGCACCCAACTGCGGGCGATCGAGGAGGATACGCAGAGAAAGGTTGAAGAGCAGTGGCAAACGCTCAATGAGCGTGCCGCCAGCGAGGGTATCGGTGTACTGCAGACGCCCACAGGTTACGTGCTTGCTCCCGTCATCGATGACAAGGTGGTGGGCGACAAGGAGTTTGCGAAACTACCGAAGGCCAGGCGCAAGGAAATCAAGGCCGCTATCGAAGGCCTCAGTGAGGAGCTGCAGGCGCGAATCGAGATGATGCCCAGGCTCCGCAAAGAGCATCGCGAGCGGGTGAAGGCACTCGACCAGGAGGTGACGGCGCACGCGGTCAGTGTCCAGATCGCGGATCTCGAAAACAAATACCAGGCGTTACCCAGGGTGTCGGCCTACCTCGACGACGTGCAGGAAAACCTCATCGAGAATGCGCAGGATTTTCAGCAGTCTGAAGGTCCGTCACTGCCGTTTCTCAGCGGTGACTCGTCGCGTCTTTTTAGCCAGTATGAAGTCAATCTTGTCGTGGACACCGCGGGCAGCGACACTGCCCCGATAGTCTACGAGCCCAATCCGAGTTACCCGAATATTATCGGTCGCGTCGAGCATCGAGCGGAAATGGGCGCCTTGGTAACGGACTTCCGCATGGTTCGCTCCGGCGCCCTGCTGCAGGCGAACGGCGGCTATCTCATCCTCGACATGCGCCGCGTCCTCAGCCGGCCTTTTATCTGGGAGGCTCTCAAGCAAGCGTTGTTCGCGAAGCAGGTACGCATCGAGTCACCGGGAGAGTCGTATGGATTCGTCAGCACCACGACTCTGAAGCCTGAGCCGATTCCACTCGATGCGAAAATCGTGCTCATTGGAGAGCGCTGGCTTTACTACTTGCTTTGCCGATACGACATCGAGTTCAGCAGCCTTTTCAAGGTCGCCGCAGACCTCGATGATGACCTGGAACGGAGCAGCGAAAACGTCCAGCAATACGCTCAGCTGATTACCAGGCAGGCGCATGACAATGACATATTGCCGCTGAGCGCCTCCGCTATTCAGCGTGTGATCGAGGAGCGCGCCCGGAGGGCTGAGGACAGCGAGCGCCTGTCTACTCATATGAGTTCGCTCGACGAATTGCTGGCGCAGGCCGATTACTGGGCAAGACAACGCGAATCGGATCAGGTGGACCTCGACGATGTCCGCAAAGCGATAGGTGAGCGGCGAAAGAGACTGGGCCGCATACAGTCGAAAATCGTCGACGCCATCAAACGGGATACGCTGCTGATCGACACGTCCGGAGACTGTGTCGGGCAGGTGAACGGAATCTCCGTCCTCGACCTCGGGGAGTTCCGCTTCGGCCACCCGGTCAGGATTACAGCCACGACACGAATCGGTACCGGCGACGTGGTCGACATCGAGAGAGAAGTCGAACTCGGCGGCGCGATTCACTCCAAGGGCATGATGATCCTGTCCGCAGCACTGTCGTCACGTTATGCGCCCGATGTGCCCTTGTCCCTGCGCGGCAGCGTGGTTTTCGAGCAGTCCTATGGTGGTGTCGAGGGCGACAGCGCGTCGGTAGCCGAGCTGTGTGCCCTGTTGTCGTCTTTGGCTCGTGTACCAATCCGGCAGAACATTGCCGTGACAGGGTCCGTGAACCAGCTAGGCAGAGTCCAGGCCGTTGGTGGGGTCAACGAGAAGATCGAAGGGTTCTTCGATGTCTGCAGGGAGCGCGGCCTCGATGGTTCGCATGGGGTTGTAATCCCGCAGGACAACGTCAAGCACCTGATGTTGCGGGAAGATGTTGTGGATGCCGTGCGGCAAGGCAAGTTCAGTGTCTTTGCCGTGAAACATGTTGATGAGGCCGTAACGATCCTGACGGGCATGGAAGCCGGCGCGAGAGACGACAACGGAAAGTTTCCGCAGGGCTCGGTTAATTTCGGCGTCGAGGAGCAGTTGATCAGCTACGCGAAGTTGCGCAAAGGATTCGCGGAGCAGGGGGCAAAAAGTGACGGCGACTAATACGAAGCTCCGTGTAGTCATCGCACTGACCGAAACCAGCCCGGTGTCGCCGTTGTGGCACGCTGCAATGCAGGTTCTCGAAGAGTCGCCCGCTGAGCTCGTCGCCCTGTTCGTCGAGGATGACCGATGGCGCCTGGCTGCAAGCTTGCCGTTCACGCGCGAGTTTTCCCGTATTGGCGGTACCGAGGCCGATTTTACGCGGCAGCGCGCGGAACAGATCGGCAAGGAGGCGGTCGCACGCGTGCATCAGGTGATCCGGCGACTCGCGGCTGACGCCGAGCTTACGCCGAATTTCGAAGTCTCGCGGGAGTCCGATCGTGTGCGCATCAAGGAGATCGTTGGGAATAGTCAAAACGTGCTGGTAGCCCCGTCCTTCATCAGTAATTGGCCAATCTATGCAATGCTGTCGAAGCTTGAATGCCGGATTCTGCTCGTCGAAGCGTGCGAAGAAAGCTAGAGCGCGCCCGGCTATTAGTGGTGATGACCGCCGCTTGATAGCACGCCGAGCATCGGCATCGCCAGGGTCAGCAGACCAAGGATTACGATCAACAGCCCCGCACCCAGCCGGGTTCGTCGTTGCTGCAACAGTTGCGAGAATCGTGCCGCCCCAAGGCCTGTTACCAGCATGGCAGGCGTTGTGCCGAGGCCGAAGGCGAGCATGATCAATGCGCCATTACCTGCCTCGCCACTCGATGCCGCGACCAGCAACACGCTGTAGACGAGCCCGCAGGGCAGGAGTCCCCATAACAACCCCAGCCCCAGCGCCCGTGGCAGGCTGGTCACGGGCAACAGACCCCGGGCGAATGGTGCAACGCGTTCCCATACGGCGCCTCCCATGCGCTCGAGACCGCCGAGCATGCGCACGTCGAACGCGATCTGCAGGCCGATGAGAATAATGAGAGCGCCAGCCGCAAACCGTACCGGCCCGGCCAGCGCGGGTGTCAGTCCGATAAAGCGGCCGCCGAGCGCGGCGACCACGAGACCGAGAATTGTGTAGCTGGTAAGGCGACCCGCATTGTAGGTAATGGCCATGGGTAACTGCCGCCGGAGCCCGGTTACGCTCGCATGCATCGCAAACAGCCCCGAGATGCCCGCACACATGCCGAGACAGTGGGCACTACCGAGAAGCCCTGCAAGCAGCGCCGTGGTCAACGCAGCAGCAAGCTCGCTCATTCGACGCCGTCGTCCGGTGGCCGCTTGTCGTCATCCATGATCACGCGCACGGCAGGCGTATCCATATCGTCGAACTGGCCGCTACCGACAGCCCAGAAGAAGGCCCACACGGCGCCACCGAGCAACAGTAGTGCGAGCGGAATCAGAAGATAAAGAATATTCATTCGAATCGACTCAGGCGCAATGCATTGAGAACGACAATCAGTGAACTCGCGCTCATACCGATCGCCGCGAGCCACGGTGGCACGAATCCTGTTGCCGCGAGCGGCACTGCCACAATATTGTAAACGATCGCCCAGCCGAGGTTCTGACGTACGACGCGCATTGTTTGTCTCGCTGCACGCAATGCCGTGACGATAGGCTGCAATAAATTCCCGAGCATTAGAATGTCGGCACTCGATTGCGCGAGCGATGCGGCATGCGATGGCGCGATCGAAGCGTCTGCACCTGCAAGTACGGGTGCGTCGTTAATACCGTCGCCGACCATGACGACGACTTCGCCGGCCTTTTGCAGAGTGCGAATGGTCGCCAACTTGTCGTCGGGTGAACAGCCCGAACGCGCATCGCCGATACCGAGAGTTGTTGCGATGCGGTTTACCGGTGCTTCGCTATCGCCGCTGACCAAGGACGTAGAAATACCCATTTTCTCTATTAATTTCAACGTATTATGTGCATCGTCGCGTAACGCATCATCGATCTCGAAGGCTCCGACGACGCCCCTTTCAGAGCCCAGGAACACTTGTGTCGTTGCAACGTCTGATTCGCCGGTCGGCATTGGCGCAGGCATCTCCGTGACGAAATCGGCGCTACCGAGTTTCCAGCGACGACCATCGATGACGCCTTCGACACCGGCGCCAACGGTGACGACGAGATCGCTTGCGCGCAACGCCGTCTCGTGTTTGACGAAAGCGCGCGCGATTGGATGCGTCGATGCGACTTCCAGTGCCGCCGCGATCTGCAGACAGTCTGCCTCAATAAAGTGTTCGTCCTGGACGGTTGTTCGAACGACTTCCGGTGCGCCTCGCGTTAGCGTGCCAGTCTTGTCGAACACGACATGCGTCGCCTTCGACAGCATTTCGATCGCGTTGCCGTTGGTGACCAGCAGGTGCAAATCTGCAAGTCGACTGCCAGCCGCCGCGAATGCGGCGGGTGTTGCCAATGCGAGTGCGCACGGACAGGTGACGACAAGCACGGACAAGGTGATAACAAAAGCGCGATCAGCGTCGATCACGTACCAGGTCGTCGCGACAACGGCCGCGATTACCAGTATTGCAACCACTATGTAACTTGCGATTCGATCCGCGAGGTTTACGAACGTGGGCCTCGCATAACGTGCGCGTTCGCTCAGGCGGCCAATCATGCCGAGAGTCGTATCCACGCCTGTCTTTTCGACGTGCATATCGACGACGCCGTCCAGGTTGATACTGCCCGCAACGACTGTATCGCCGATCGACTTCTGCCGGGGCGCCGATTCGCCCGTGAGCAGGGATTCGTCAACGCTGCTGACGCCATCGATGATCGCACCGTCCGCGGGAAATGATTCACCTGCGCGCACGCGTACGCGATCTCCGGCGACAAGCTGACTGACAGCGACGAGCTGCCTCGCATCGCCATCGATACGGGTAGCTGTATTCGGCAACAATGACGAAAGGGCAGTACTGCGATCAATCGATCGATGCCGTGCCCGCATTTCGAGGTAACGGGCAACGGTCAGGAAGAACACGAACATCGTTACCGAGTCGTACCAGACGGCGGGACCGTTCGTATATGTCGCATAAACGGATGCGACATAGGCACTGCCAATCGCAATCGAGACGGGCAAATCCATACCGGGTTTGCGAGCGCGTATGCCGCGTATTGCGCCTGCAAAGAACGGACGTGCGGAATAGAACACGACCGGCGTGGTCACGATGAAAGAGACGAGTCGCAGGAAACGCTCCATCTTCGCGTCGATACCCTGAAATTCGCCGGAGTACAGCGCGACGGCAAACATCATCACCTGCATCATGCCGAGCGAAGCGACCAGCAGCCGCTTGAGCGCGGCTCGCTGCTCGCCGCGCTCGGGGCGTTCGGTCGAGTCGGGCGCGAGCGGTTGCGGCCTGTAGCCGAGGTTTGCCAGTGCGGCGAGGATGCCGCCGAGGCCAGTGGCTGCGGGATTCCAGGTTACGCGCAGGCGATGCGTAACGGGACTGATATCGGCACTCGCGATGCCTGTCATGGTCGATAATGTGGAATCGATCAACCAGCTGCACGCGGCGCAATACATGCCACCAACATAGATGCTTGCTTCGGCGCGATCGCCCTGGCGCGTCGAAAACGCGGCCAGCATGTCGTCGCGGTCGAAGACCTGCCACTCGCCCGCATCCTCGGGTGGACGTACGGCGCCCGGGTCGGGTGTTTCCCGCGAATCGTAGTAGCGCTCGAGTCCGCTGTCGCGGATCAATTCAGCGACGGCCTTACAGCCGGGGCAGCACACTGGCTGCTGTGTGCCGCCGATCTCTACCCGGATGTCACAATTTGCCGGGATCGGCAGCGCACAGTGGAAACACTGTTCAGCGGCCGCCATTGCTGTTTGCGCTGGCAGGTACGAGCCGCACCGTGGAAGCTCCGGACCAGGTGCCATTCAGGCGCCAGCTGTCACCGTCCACGAGCACCAGGTACCAGCGCCCGTCCGGCACATTGACGAAGTGGCCGGACCAGGTCGGATTGCCTGCGTCATCGGGAATCGACGCCGTTAGCGCGATCGTCTGGTCTCGCGCCGCGAACGCAGGATGCGACAGCAGCAGCTCGATCGTCTTCGGCCAGTCGAGCGGGGATTCGGCTGTGAGCGTTGCGACGATGGCCCCACTTTCTGTATCAATAGAGAGGATAGCTCCAAGACCGAGGTCTTTTGCGTGGCGTTCTGCTGTCTGGTGTCGTTTTGCGACGATGTCCATGCCGTCGTCGGACGTTACGATCAATGAGTCCGTCGTGCGCACGGCGAGCGTAACGGTGTACAGGCTCGCGACGACGGCGGAGCCCGGCAGGCAGATGAGGAACCAGGGCCAGAATTGGCGGTACCAGGGTTTGACGTCTTGTTCGGTCATGAATTGCAACTACGGCGTCGGGCCCAGAAAGCGGCTATCCGCGGTAATGGCGAGCGATGCGTCATCAACGTCGGCCACGCCAAACGTGATGCCCATAATGCCATAAGCATCGTCACGGTGGGCGCGTGCACGGACCGGCAATGACAATACGCTGCCACCGTCGACAATGACGACGGCGGGAATGCCGTCGAGTTTGATACCGGCAATGCCGTCGACGGACAAATGGAAGCTGCGCGCAATGTTGCGCTGGTTGACGATCTTCACGGTGTAGATATTCTCGATCAGGCCGTCGGGTAGCTCGCGATACAGCGAATTGCGATCACGGATGATGTCGAGAATGATCGGTGTTCGGGTCGCCATCGATGTGATGAGACCGGCACAAAGAACCAGCAACAACGTGGCGTACACGAAAACGCGTGGTCGTAGCACACGCGAGTCGCCGCCCTGCATGCTTTGCTCGGTCGAGTAGCGAACCAGGCCGCGCGGGTATTTCATCCTGTCCATGACCGAATCGCAGGCGTCGATGCACGCTGCACAGGCGATGCAATCGTATTGCAGGCCGTCGCGAATATCGATGCCCGTCGGACAAACCTGTACGCACACCTTGCAATCGATGCAGTCGCCGAGGCCGAGCGCTCGCGGGTCCGCGGAGCGTTTCCGTCCGCCGCGTGGCTCGCCGCGACGTTCGTCGTAGGAAATGATCAGTGTGTCCTTGTCGAACATTGCGCTCTGGAAACGCGCGTAGGGACACATGTACTTGCAAACCTGCTCGCGCATGTAGCCGGCATTACCGTAGGTCGCGAAGCCGTAGAAAACCGTCCAGAAGATCGCCCAGTTGCCTGCCGTCAGCGTCAGCAACTCAGGGCCGAGTACCCGGACCGGTGTGAAATAGCTGACAAACGTGAAGCCGGTCCACAACGAAAATGTTAGCCAAAGCAACTGCTTGCTGCCCTTGCGCCGCAGCTTGTTCCAGCCCCATGGTGCCTTGTCGAGTTTCATGCGCTGCGAACGCGTGCCCTCGGTCCATTGCTCCATCCAGATAAATGCTTCGGTCCAGACGGTCTGCGGGCAGGCGAAGCCGCACCAAACCCTGCCGAGCAGTGCAGTGAAAAAGAACAACGACAGCGCCGCGATGATCAACAACAGCGCAAGATACGGAAAGTCCTGTGGCCAGAGAGTGAGTCCGAGCAGGTAGAACTTGCGTGCTGGCAGGTCGAACAGGAATGCCTGGCGGTCGTCCCACAGCAACCATGGGACAGCATAAAACAGGCCGAGCAGTATCAGCGTCGCGAGCCTGGACAGGCTCGCGAAACGGCCTTTCATTTCGCGCGGATAGATCTTTTCCGCGCTCGCAAACATCGGCGCGCCCTGCGCCCTGCGCTCGTCCCGTTCAGTGCTCATCTGCGGTTTTGTGCGTCGCGTTTGGGCGCCGTGCGGACCAGCCAGGCAGTCACGGCTGAACAGATTGCCGTCAGGATCCAGAAAAAGAAAAACCCGGCCGCATAACCGGCGTCGCGACCGATTTCCAGATTCTCGTCAATGATGCCCGACAGGTCGACGGGATCGAACAGCGCGAAAAAAATCATTGTGCCGATTGCCGCGGTCAGGAACGAGATCCAGACTACGATGGCGATCGCCTGCCGGTTGCGGCTCCATTGCCGGGTACCCCGATATTCTTCCTGGACCACGCTGCAATCCGTTTCGTCGCGGACCTAATCCGCGGCGGACAGGCTCAAGATGTAAGCTGCCAGAATCTTGGTGCGGTTGGCGCCGAGCAGGTCGCCATGCGGCGGCATGATGCCGTTGCGGCCATTCATGATCGTGTTGCGAATGTTCTCGGGCGCGTTGCCATAGAGCCAGACCTCATCCGTCAGGTCGGGTGCACCGAGCATCTGGTTGCCGGTGCCATCGGTACCGTGGCAAACACTGCAGACCGCTGCGAACATGGGCTGCGCCGATCCGGCTGCGTCGTCGGCTGCGACGAGACCGCCCAGGCTGCGCACGTAATTCACCATGTTGTCGACGGCCTCATCACTGCCGAGTGATGCGCCGAGTGCGGGCATGATGGCGTTCCGGCCCATGCCGATCGTCGTCGTCAGCTGTTGTTCGGTTTGCCCCCACAGCCAGACGCCGTCCGTGAGGTTCGGGTAGCCCGGGGCACCGCGCGCGTCCGAGCCGTGGCAGGTTGTGCAGTAACTGGCGTAGAGGCTGGCGCCGAGTTTTTGCGCGTCGGGCTCCGATGCGAGTGCTGTGAAGTCCATCTCTGCGAAACGCGTGTAGATCGGCTCGAAACGATCAGCTGCAGCCTGTTGCTCGGCCTCGTACTGTCCGGTTTGCGACCAGCCGAGTACACCTTCGAAATTTCCCAGCCCGGGGTAGGCGATCAGGTAGCCCACGCTCCAGAACACGGTGATGAAATACAGGTACAACCACCACTTCGGTGCAGGGTTGTTCCACTCTTCGAGATCGCCGTCCCACTTGTGCCCGACCAGTGCTTCGTCGGCCTTGCCTTGCGGTCCCTGCTTGGCCGACCAGCTGATCAGCCAGACGCACCAGATGATGAATAGGACCGTGCCAGCGGCAACAAACCAGTGCCAGAATGCAGGCATTACATGTTCTCCCGCGTGTTATCGCTTGTTTCTTGGGTATTTTCTTGCGTGATGTATCGATCTTCCTCGAGCGGCAACTGCGCGCTGGCGTCATAGTCCGCCTTGCGGTGTCTGCTCCAGGCAAAAATGCACAGCCCCGCGAAGGCAAGCAACGTAAGCGCCGTGATGATGCCGCGAAAATCGTTGATGTCCATGGTCCCAGCCGCCCTACCTTCGATTGCTGCGGTTGGTGCCGAGCCCTTGCAGGTAGGCCACGACCGCATCCATTTCCGTCTTGCCCTCGACCAGCGCTGCGGCGCCGCTAATCTGCTCGTCAGTGTAGGGGTCGCCAAGCAGCTTGAGTGTCTCGAGCTTCCTCGTGATCAACTCGGGATCGACGTGGCGATCGTTGAACCACGGGTAGCTCGGCATATTGGACTCGGGAACCAGCGATCTCGGATTTTCGAGATGCAGTCGTTGCCAGTCATCGCTGTAGCGGCCGCCGACGCGCGCGAGGTCCGGGCCCGTACGTTTCGAACCGAACTGGAACGGCCGGTCGTAAACGGACTCGCCGGCCGTCGAGTATGGGCCGTAGCGTTCGGTCTCACTGCGGAATGGCCGGATCATCTGCGAATGACAGTTGTAACAGCCCTCACGCACGTAGATATCACGGCCCGCAAGCCGCAGCGGCGTATACGGCTCGATATTCTCTGCCGGCTCTGTCGTCTCACTACTCAGCATGAGTGGGAGAATTTCGACGAGACCACCGACGCTGACTGCCAGGATGATCAGCACCATCATCAGGTTAATGTTTTTTTCAATCGTCTCGTGACGCATGAATGGTCTCTCCTTTACGCCGGGTCGAGGACGGCCACGGGAGCCGGCTTCTGCTCTGCGACCGTCTTCCATACGTTGTAGGCCATGATGAGCATGCCGGTGAAGAACACCAGGCCTCCCAGCAGCCTGAATACCAGGTACGGATCGACGGCCTTGAGCGACTCGACGAACGAATACGTCAACGTCCCGTCCGCGTTGACCGCGCGCCACATCAGGCCTTCGGTAACGCCGGCGACCCACATCGGCACGATGTAAAGAATTACGCCGATCGTCGAGGTCCAGAAATGAACGTCGATGAGCTTGGTGCTGTACATGCTGTCGCGGTTGTAGAGCCTTGGGATCAGGCAATACAACGAGCCCATGGTCATCATGGCAACCCAGCCGAGCGCGCCCGAATGCACGTGGCCGATCGTCCAGTTCGTGTAATGCGACAGCGCATTGACTGTCTTGATCGCCATCATCGGGCCTTCGAATGTCGACATGCCATAGAAGGACAGCGCCACGATCATGAATTTGAGGATCGGGTCACTCCTGAGCTTATGCCAGGCACCCGAAAGCGTCATGATGCCGTTGATCATGCCGCCCCAGGACGGCGCCAGCAGGATGATCGAGAACACCATGCCGAGCGTCTGCGCCCAGTCAGGGAGCGACGTGTAATGAAGGTGGTGCGGGCCCGCCCACATGTACACGGCGATCAGTGACCAGAAGTGCACCACCGACAGTCGGTAGGAGTAAATCGGCCGGCCAGCCTGTTTCGGCACGAAGTAATACATCATGCCGAGGAAGCCCGCGGTCAGGAAGAAGCCGACCGCGTTATGCCCATACCACCACTGCATCATCGCGTCGATGGTGCCCGTGTATATCTGGTAGGACTTGGTCAGCGTGACCGGAATTGCGAGGTTGTTGAAGATGTGCAGGATCGCGACCGTAATGATGAATGCGCCGTAGAACCAGTTCGCCACGTAGATATGTTTGATGCGCCGCCTCGCGATCGTCATGAAAAACACAATGGCGAAGGCGACCCAGACGACGGCAATCAGAAGGTCGATCGGCCACTCGAGCTCTGCGTATTCCTTCGATTGCGTGATGCCGAGCGGCAGCGTGACGGCAGCCAGCACGATAACGGCCTGCCAGCCCCAGAACGTAAAGGCGGCGAGCTTGTCGAACGCCAGCCGCACGTGGCAGGTGCGCTGCACGACGTAGTAGGCCGTCGCAAACAGTGCGGAACCGCCAAAAGCGAATATCACCGCGTTCGTGTGCAGCGGTCGCAGCCGGCTGTAGGTCAGAAATGGCAGATCGAAATTGAGTTGCGGCCAGATCAGCTGCGCGGCGATTAACACGCCGACCAGCATTCCGACCACGCCCCAGACGACGGTCATGATCGTAAACTGGCGCACAACCGTGTCGTTGTATTGAGCTTTGTTGTCCAACGGACGACCCCTGTGGCTGATTGTGAGAGCTCTCGGATCCGGGTGCCTGTGTGGCCTTTGGCTGGGAGCAGTCGCGGCCGTTTTTGCGTTCTTGAAGCGCCCGAATTGCGCAGTATATCCCCGGAATCGGTCGGCAGGCTAACCGTCCTGAAAATCGGTCCGTATACGTAAGGATACGTATGGATTTTGCAGTGCGGCAAATGGTCAGAATGGGGGCCGCTGTTTCATTTCCCCATTGCCACTATAATCCGGAGCCTGCGAACTTCGATGACTCCCCCGATGTCCACAATCCAACTGCCCGCCGAGGTCGTTAACGAACTGCTGCATGCGGCGGCCGATGCGGCGGTCGTGACGGACAGGAAGGGTCGCATCGTGTTCATCAACCGCGGCGCGGAATTGCTGTTCGGTTACGAGGCTGAGGAATTGCTCGGGAAGCATGTCGAAGTTCTGATGCCGGAGGAGCATCGGGAACAGCACAAGACATCCCGCAAGCGCTATAGAAAGGCGCCCCGGGCTCGGCCCTTGCTGTCCGGGCTCGACTTGTACGGGCTACGCAAGGATGGCAGCCGATTCCGCGTCGAGATTGCCCTGACGCCTGTCAAGACGACGTCGGGTTTACTCGTTGCGAGCACCCTGCGCGAAGTCAACGCCGCTGATGAGTCGGAGGCCTATTTCAAGACGCTGCTCGAGTCGGCGCCGGATGCGATGATCATTATCGACGAGAGTGGCAAGATCGCGATTGTGAATGCTCAGGCGGAGGACATGTTCGGCTACGAACGGGATGATCTTCTGGGACAAGAGGTTGAGATGTTGCTTCCAAAGCGCATGCACGAGGTGCATGGCGAACACCGGCGATCCTACTCGGAAGATCCTGCTCTAAGGCCCATGGGGGCCGGGCTCGATCTCGTCGGGCGGCGCAAGGATGGCACTGAATTCCCGGTGGAAATCAGCCTGAGCCCCGTCATCACGTCGAGCGGTTCGTTTGTCTCGAGCGTGATTCGTGACGTGACGAGGCGCAAGCGCATGGAAGAGGAGATTATTGCTGCCAGGCAGGACGCAGAGCGTGCTCAGAAGGCCAACAACGCATTCCTCGCTGCAGCCAGCCACGACCTGCGCCAACCCGTGCAGGCGCTCAGCCTCCTGAACGGCGCGTTGCGCCGTACGGTGAAGGACGAGCGTGCGCTGGAAATGATCGAAAGCCAGGAGCACTCGCTGACGGCAATGACCAATCTGCTGAATTCGCTCCTCGATATCAGCCGCCTGGACGCCGGCGCCGTGACGCCTGAAATTGAGGATTTTCCGATGCAGCGGCTGATCGATCGCCTGTCGGCGGAATTCGGACGCCAGGCCAGCCACAAGGGGCTCGGGTTTTACTCGGAGCCATGCACGGCGACAGTTCGCAGTGACCCGAACCTGTTGAGCGAGATTCTCCAGAACCTGGTGTCGAACGCGATTCGTTACACCGACAGTGGCGACGTGACAATGAGTTGCGATTGCAGCGGCGACCAATGCCGCCTGGAAGTAACCGATACCGGCATCGGTATCGCTGCTGACCAGATCGAAGCGATTTTCAAGGAGTTTCACCAGGCGAAAACGCCGGGCGCAAGTAAGGAAGGGTTTGGGCTCGGGCTCGCGATCGTTCGTCGCCTCGCCGATCTTCTGCATCACGATATCGGTGTCGTGTCCGAGCCCGACAAGGGTTCGAGTTTCTCGGTATCAGTGCCTGTTGTTACGACGCAGCAACCGAGCGCGGGCGTCGATAAGGAAGATCGTCTCTCGGACGAAGTCGCGGGCGCCGGAGTCGTGGTGTTGATCGAGGACGACGTCCACGTCGCGAAGGCATGGGGATTGTTGCTCGAGGCCGAGGGTTATCGCATCGCTACGGCCACGTCTGCGCCGGAAGCTAATGCCATTATCAAGTACCTCGATACCGTGCCGTCACTGCTGATTTCGGACTTTCACCTGCTCGACGGCTCGACCGGGGTCGAGGCCGTAAGTGGTATCCGCGAGTTTTACGGCGAAAATATTCCTGCCTTTATCGTGAGTGGCGACACGTCGAAAGTCGTCAAGGACGCGCGGCCGCTCGATAACTGCACGATCATGAGCAAGCCCGTGAACACGGCACGCCTGCTTGCTGCGGCACACATCGCGACCAAGACAGGGACGGTCCCACAGGACTAACTACCATGAGGGTCGGGCATCGTCAGGTGAGATACGCGAGCCAGCTGGCCGGCGATTTCGAGAGCGCAGCGCCAACGATGTAGGCAAATGCGGACAATGCGCCGACGAACGCAATCAGGCGAATCTGCATCGTCTTGCCACCTCGCAGGGCGATTGCACCTAATACGACGTAGGCAATCAGTCCGGCAAACTTCGCGAGCAGCCACGTACTTTGCAGAACCGGCAGCGCCAGCAGGTAAATCATGGCAATGCCGGTCGCCAGGAAAAGAGCATCGATGATATGCGGCACGATTCGAGTGATGCGGCGCGCAAGTTTTTCGGATCCCGTCATCATCCAGTATCCGCGCACGCCGAAGCTCGAAATGGTGGCGACAGCAAATCCGAGGTGGACGTATTTCAAAAGCAGGAACATCAGGGGAATCGCGGCAGAATCGCAGGGGTAAGTGTACTTACCTATGGTTTTCTACACGCCTTTTGGCAAGGTGGCAACTGCATGACACTCAGCTGAATAGGGCAGCAAATGATGATGCCGCGTAGTAACGGTTTTCTCTCCACGCCCGCTGTGTTCGTTGCAGCGGGCTTTTTTTTCGCCCCCCTGTCCGGGGCGTACGCGGCTGCCCGTGGTGTTTTGCAAGAGGCCGACGAGCCGAATGAGCCGATCGACCAGATCGTAATCGTTGCTCACAAGGACGAGCGCTCGATTCGCGAGATCGCCGCCAATGTAACGGTGCTGTCGCGTGCCGACCTGAACACACAGATGGCAACGTCGCTGAGCGACGTCTTCCGCTATGTGCCGGGTATCGACCACGAGGGAGCCGGCAATCGCTTCGGCACCGAAGGCATCAATATTCGCGGTATCGGCGGAAACCGGGTTGCCATCGTCGTGGACGGCGTGCCGCTGACGGATCACTTCGACGTCGGCAGCTTCTCCAACGCGACACGTGATTTCATCGACGCCGGATTGGTGCAGAACATCGAGGTATTGCACGGCCCGGCATCAGCGCTTTATGGCAGTTCGGCAATCGGCGGCGTAGTCGCTGTAAAGACGCCCGACCCATTCGATATCGCAGGCACTCGCGGCTCCGGCGGTGACGTTCTGGCGACCTGGCGCGGCGCGGACAGCAGCCAGCATGCGCAGGGAATGTTCGCGGTCGGAGATCGGGCGATGGGCTTCATGCTGGGCGGCAGCTGGCGTGACGGTGAGCAGATCGATTCCGCGGCTGCCGATGCGGCTCTGGACACACGCGCGTACACGCGGCGCACGGCGATCGCGAAATTCGTCGCGGACGACCCGTTTGGCAATACGTTCAGAGTCAGCGTCATTCACCAGGACTCGGACACGCAATCCGACCTGACCTCGTTGCTTGGAACCGGTCGCTACCGCTCGACAACCGCGCTTGAAGGTGACGACAGTTACAAGTTGGACCTCGTCAATCTGGCATACGAGTTCGGTGCACCGGACGGGTTCATCGACAAGGGCGTCGTGCGTGTTTTCCATGAGCTGGGCGACATCGAACAGACAACACTCGATGAACGCGCTGCCGCGACAACGCCGGTATCGATCGATCGCTTTTTTGCGTTCGAGCAGGAAGTGACGGGCATCGAGCTTAACTTGTGGAAGGAATTCGAAACCGGAAGCGTCGCACACCGTCTCGGATTCGGCTTCGAATACCGCAACCGTGAGACCGAAGAGTATCGTGACGGTCTCTCGACCAACCTCGAAACCGGCGAGCAGACCAACGTTCTCCTGGGCGAGGTATTCCCGCTGCGGGATTTCCCGATAAGTACGACGGAAGAAACGGGCGCGTATGTCGAGGATACGATGACCCTCGGGGCCTGGACGGTCATTGCGGCACTGCGCGCAGATAGTTATGACCTGTCTCCGCGGCAGGACTCGATGTATCTCGAGGACTACCCGTTCGCCGAATCGGTGTCGATCGGTGAAAGCGATGTCTCGCCGAAGTTCGGTGTCATTTACAACGTGTCGCCTGGAATCGACGTTTACTTGCAGTACTCGCACGGATTTCGCGCGCCGCCATACGCGGATGCGAATATCGGACTCGACATCCCGGTGTTCAACGTTCGCGCGATCCCGAACCCTGATCTGAAGTCCGAGACGTCCGACGGTATCGACCTCGGGCTGCGCTGGCAGGGACTGAGTTCTTCAGCCTACGTGGCACTGTTTCATACGCGCTACGAGGACTTCATCGAATCGAAAGTTCGCCTCGGTACCGACCCGGTGTCCGGGCGTACGCTGTTCCAGTCGCTGAATCTGGATGAGACCCGCATCGAGGGCATCGAGGCCGGCGGCTCACTGCACTTCGGTGGTGCCCTGAGCGCATTCGGTTTCGACGCTTCCGCGTTCTATGCAAATGGCGAGAACAAGGAAAACGGTGCGCCGCTGAATTCGGTCGGTCCGCCACAGGCCGTAGTCGGCCTGAGCTGGTACTCACCCGACGAGCGCAGTCAGCTTCGCCTCAAGACGACGCTGACGGATGCCTGGAGCGAGCGCGACGAAACCCGCGGCGAATTATTCAAACCACCGGGGTACGCCGTATTCGACCTGTTTTTTACCCAGCATCTCGGGCAGCGCATTACCTTGCGCGCCGGGTTGCATAACCTGACAGACCGCACGTACTGGAAATGGTCCGATGTGCGCGGTCTGGCACCAAACGACCCGCTGCTGCCGTATCTTGCACAAGCCGGCAGAAGCGGATCGATCAGCATGAATATCAACTGGTAATTACCCGCAAAGATGGGAGTGGGGCAATGAAAAGGAAACAACTGACAATCATACTGCTGGCTGGCCTGGCGCTCGGCGCATGTGCGCAGGAGAGCGCTGACGAGGCACCCGCGAGTGCGGGCGGCGACACGGCCGTGCACGACGCCGAGGTCGCAGCAGCCGGCGCGGGTGATCTCATGGTGCAGGGCAAGGCCGTGTTCCTCGCCAACTGTGCTGCGTGTCATCAGCCGAACGGAACCGGACTCAAAGGCGCATTTCCGCCGCTGGCAGGCGCGGATTTTCTGAAGGGCGATCGCAAAAAGGTCATGAGCGCCGCACTGTTCGGACTCTCGGGCCCGATTACGGTCAACGGCGAACAATACAACGGCGTCATGCCGAGCCTGGGTCATTTGTCTGACGCAGATCTCGCTGCAGCGCTGACCTACGTACTGGGCTCCTGGGGCAATGATGGTGCCGCCGTCAGCGTCGAGGAAGTCGCTGCGTTGCGTGTTGAACTCGGCCAGGAAGATCGTGCCGCCGGTCAACGCCATCCGGGCGCGACCGAAGGAGAAATGAGGTACGAAGGCGCCCCGTCAGCGATACCCGCCGGAGAGACACGGCAAATCATGAGCGCCGAAGGGCCGGTACTCAGCGCGGCCGAATTCGCTGTCGCCACGCAGCTCTTTTTCGAGCGCTGCGCGGGCTGTCACGGCGTGCTGCGCAAAGGTGCTACGGGCAAACCGTTGACCCCCGACATTACCAGCCAAAAGGGCACCGAATACCTGAAAGCGCTGATCACCTACGGTTCGCCGGCCGGTATGCCGAACTGGGGTACCTCGGGTGAGATGACAACGGAGCAGATCGACATCATGGCGCGCTTCCTGCAACAGGAACCACCGGCGCCGCCAGAATTCGGCATGCCCGAAATGGAGGCCAGCTGGAAAGTAATTATTGCGCCGGAGGATCGTCCGGCGAGCCCGCAGCACGACCGTAACATCGACAATTTCTTCTCGGTCACGCTGCGTGATGCCGGTCAGGTAGCCATCATCGACGGCGACACGAAGGAGATCGTGACCATTCTCGATACCGGCTATGCCGTGCACATCTCCCGAGTTTCAGCGTCCGGTCGCTATGTGTTTACGATCGGTCGTGATGCTCTGATCAACATGGTCGATCTGTACATGGATCCGCCTGCCACGGTTGCGCAGATAAAGATTGGCCTCGAGGCACGTTCAGTCGAGACTTCGAAGTACAAGGGCTACGAGGACAGGTATGCGATCGCTGGATCTTACTGGCCGCCGCAGTACGTCATCATGGACGGCGACACACTCGAGCCGCTGAAGATCGTGTCGACGCGTGGCATGACCGTCGATACTCAGGAGTACCACCCGGAGCCACGTGTAGCGGCGATCGTTGCATCGCATGAGCATCCCGATTTCATCGTCAACGTCAAGGAGACGGGCCATATCCTGCTCGTCGACTACAGCAACATAGACGATTTGGCAGTCACTGATATCGGTGCGGCCAGGTTCCTGCACGACGGTGGCTGGGATCGCAGCAAACGCTATTTCCTTACCGCTGCTAACCAGTCCGACAAGGTAGCCGTCGTTGACTCGAAAGAACGCAAGCTGGTAGCGCTGGCTGACGTCACGAAGACGCCACACCCGGGCCGCGGTGCAAACCTGGACGACCCCGACTACGGTCCTGTGTGGGTAACTAGCGCGCTCGGTAATGCGAATATCACGTTCCTCGGCACGGATCCCGTGCTCCGTCCGGATAATGCGTGGAAGACGGTTCGCGTAATCGACGGTATGGGCGGCGGTTCACTGTTCGTGAAGTCACATCCGAATTCGACCAATCTGTGGGTCGATGCGCCGCTGAACCCGGACGAGTCCTTCAGCCAGAGTATTGCGGTATTCGACGTCAACAATCTCGACGCAGGCTTTGAAGTATTGCCGATCGGCGAGTGGGCGGACGTCGGTGACGGACCGAAGCGGGTCGTGCAGCCCGAGTACAACAAGGCCGGTGACGAAGTCTGGTTCTCGGTCTGGAGTGGTAAGGAGCAGGAGTCCGCGATCGTGGTCGTCGATGACGAGACCCGCGAACTCAAGGCCGTTATCAAGGGTCCGGAGTTGGTTACGCCGACAGGCAAGTTCAACGTCTACAATACCTTGAACGACGTTTACTAGCCTGACGACTCAGAAAGACGAGCAAGGAAAAAGCCCCGCGTTGCGGGGCTTTTTTTGTGTTGAACTATTAGGCGGCCTCGTGAGCGTGCTGTTCGACCGGTGTCTGGAACCAGTCCGGCTTGATGATGACCAAATCACAAGGCAGATGTTCGAGTGTGCGTTCAGCGGTTGCGCCGATAAACAGCCGTTTCCAGCGGTTACGTGACACGGCTCCCATGACGACGACGGCTGCCTCGAGCGTCTCCGCAATGACCGGCAGTTCCTCGTGCGTCAGTCCGGCGATGAGATGCGCCTTGTCGTCCTCGATTCCATGGAACGATGTGATGTCCTCAAAGCGTTTCTGATGATCTTCGTGCATCTGCTGCTCGATTTCGTCGAACGGCAGGGACACGGGAATGTAGGCATTGGCTGTCGCCGTTGCGACCGCGATGCGCGGATCATAGGAGTGAAACGCGTGTACATGGCCGCCGACACCGGTAGCCAGGAATTTGCTGGTCTGCAAGATCTCGTCATCGAGCGCAGCGGGTTTGTCGTGCTCGTTCATCGGATCGATCGCGGCAACGAAGACTGGCTCTTCGGCTAAATCGATCGGTTTGACGAGCCACAGAGGTGTCGGGCAGGTACGAATCAGATTCCAGTCCGTGTTCGTTAGCAGCGCGCGCGATATCGCTGAGTGATGGTGTGTGTCTTTGACCACGAGGTCGGCAGACGTCTCGACTGAGTGGCGCACAACGCCCTCGTGCAATGGGTGGTCCCAGACCGCCGAGGTGGTAACGACGACACCATCATTGCGCAGCGGCTCGGCCATGTCCTCGAGATGCTTCGAATGACTGCCGATGACTTCGCTACGCGCCTTTTCGAGTGACGGCGAGTCGAACAGGCGATCACCGCTCAGGTATTCGTTGTAATAACAGACCAGTAATTCAAGTTCCGCACCCGTTTTCTTCGCGAGCCAGGCTGCGCGGTGCATTCCCGGTTGCTCCCGAACAGTCGGGTCGATGACGGCCAGGATCTTCGATAATTTCTGCATTTTTACACCCTGCTAATGCCAAAGCGTTGGTATCCCTAGCTTCGTCTGCAAGCGTAAATCCGCCGTAGGCCGCATTCCATAAGGCGTGATGCTTAGCATGTCTCGGATTCTACCTACGCTGCCATAGGTGGATTTACTGATACGGCTCGAGCCTCTATCGACTTAGATTAACTGTAGACGAATAGGTTGCTGACGCCAGCAGCACAGGGAGGGAGATGCCGATGCCGGCTGACTCATACGACGAACTCAGGTCGCAACTCGAACACAAGAAGGAAGAACTCACGGTTCGCCTCGAGCGTATCACCGCGAATCTAAGGCGTGGGTACCACGCCGATTCGAAGGAGCGCGCCAAGGAACTCGAGGACAGCGAGGTCGTCGATGCGCTCGGCAACGAGGCGCGCGAGGAAATCAAGAAGATTTCGGCAGCGCTGCAGCGCATAGAAGGCGGAGATTTCGGAGTATGTGTGGAGTGTGGTGCGGAAATCGAGCACGGCCGAATCAATGCCTACCCCTATGCCAGGGAATGTATCGATTGCGCGCGCCTCGAAGAGAAACGCAGTGCCCGTCAGTCCTGATGCATATGCATCTTGACCAGGTCCGCGAGTGACTTGGCCTGCATTTTTTCCATGACACGTGCACGGTGGATTTCCACTGTGCGTTGACTGACGCCCAGCTCGTAAGCGATGACCTTATTGGGCTTGCCGGTAACGACGAGATCGAAAACCTCGCGTTCCCGATTGGTAAGCCGCGCAATACGTTCTGCAACTTCCGCGTGTTGTTGTTGCTCTTCGCGGCGTTCCATGTCGGTCTTCAATGCCTCGCGAACACGATCGAGCAGATCCTGATCCCGAAACGGCTTCTGAATGAAGTCGACGGCACCTTTCTGCATAGCGTCGACGGCCATCGGCACATCGCCGTGGCCGGTAATGAAAATGATGGGGAGGGTATTGCCACGTTTGAGCAATTCCTCCTGCAGTTCCAGGCCGCCGAGCCCGGGCATGCGAATGTCGAGCACCAGGCACCCCGGCCGTTCCTCGGCAAAGTGGTCGAGAAATTCGTCCCCGGATCCAAAAATTTCGTGCCGCAGATTCACCGAATCCATCAGGGCCTGCATCGCGAATCGAATCGCCGGATCGTCATCGACAATGAATACGGTCGCTGCTGTTTGGGATTGTTGGGACATATTGGTGCGAGTGTCTCTTGTCTGAAAAAAAGGCGCCCGATGCCGCTTTTGGCGCAGGTCGCCGCCACGATTGGACCAGAACGCGCGCGATTTTGCGAGTTTTTCGCCTGACTCGACTAGTCCAAGCGTTTTGTAAAACGCATCGCCGCCGCGGTCATCGCAATCAGCGTGAATGCGGAGAGAAAAACCACCTCCAGATAGAGGTCGCCGAGGGCGGCGTCGCGCAGCATGATGCCACGGGTCAGGCGGATGAAGTGTGTATTAGGCAGCAGTTCGCCGATCCACTGCGCGAATTTGGGCATGCCGTCGAACGGGAACATGAAACCGGAGAGCAGGATCGAGGGCAGCAGTATGAATATGGTCATCTGCATCGCCTGAAACTGGGTTTTTGCGGCGGTCGAAATGAAGAGTCCCAGCGACAGATTGGCGGCGATAAATGCAGCCGCCGCGACGTAGAGGTCGACGATGCTGCCGCGAACTGGCACGTCGAACAACAGCCGTCCGACAGCGAGGATAAGGGCGAGCTGCAGCATCCCGATCAGTATGTAGGGCACGACTTTGCCGATCATGAGTTCCGCAGAACTAACTGGCGTGTTGATCAGCAGTTCGAGATTGCCTCGCTCTCGTTCCCGTACGATGGCGACGGCCGTGAACATGATCATCGTCATAGTCAGGATGACGCCAATCAGGCCGGGCACGATATTGACGGGTGTGCGCCGCTCCGGGTTGTAGTAGGGCCGGACCTCGACCTGCGGCGACTCCGTCTTGTTGCGGCTGCTGGTGTCGAACGCGATCGGCATTGCTCGCAGCTGGTTCGCGACGCCGAGAATCGTCGGGTCACTGCCGTCGACGAGCAGATGTATCGCCGCCCGCGTGTTATCCACGACGCGGCGATCGAAGTCATGGGGGATATGAACGCCAATGGACACTTTGCCTGCGCGCAGCAGGCCTTCGAGTGCCTGTGGCGTCTCTACGTGGTCGACAATTTCGACAACCTGTGTCTGCGCCAGCTCGGCCACGAATTGCTGTGACAGGTGGGTGTCCGCCTGATTTGCGATCGCTGTGCGCAAATTGCGCACGTCGGTATTGATCGCATAGCCGAACATCAGCATCTGGATGATGGGGAGCCCGACCACCATGCCGAAGGTCAGGTGGTCCCGGCGCAACTGCCGGACTTCCTTGCGGAGGATCGCGAGAATGCGCGACAGAGAGTTCATGCCGCCGCCGCTTGCGGTTTCAACGTTACCGCGACGAATACGTCTTCGAGTGTTGCAGATGACAACGTTGCGTTCGCCGGCAGGCCTGCGGCCCGCAAGACCCGGTTTACTGCAGCAAGTGGATCGATCACGGAATCCGGCATGAGCACGCGCAGCCGGATGCCGAGTTGAGTCACGCTCACAATTTCCGGTATCCGGGCGATCAACGCCTGCGCCCGGTAGGGTTCATCGGCCCGGACCTCGATGATGTGCATGCCCGTGCCGGCCTGCAGCTCCGCAGGTGTGCCGTCCGCAACTTTCACGCCGTGGTCGAGAATGGCCAGGCGGTGGCAGCGCTCGGCTTCGTCCATGTAGTGCGTCGATACAAGGATCGTTGTGCCACTTTCCGCGAGCCGAAAGAGAGCTGCCCAGAAGTCCCTGCGACTTTGCGGGTCGACGGCACTGGTCGGTTCGTCGAGTAACAAGAGTTCCGGGTGGTGCAAGACGGAGCAGGCAAGGGCCAGGCGTTGTTTCTGACCGCCGCTCATCGTGCCGGCGAGCTGTTTGCGCTGCGCGATGAGGTCGTACCTGTCGAGCAGCTCGTCGATGCGTTCGGCCCGGTCCGCTTTGGGAAACGAGTAGATCTCCGCAATGAACTGCAGATTCTCGAGTACGGTCATGTCACCGAACAGCGAGAATTTCTGCGTCATATAACCGATCTTCGGCCTCAGCAAACGGGCGTCGCCGGGCACTTCCGTGTCGAGCACGGTCGCCGTCCCCTCGCTCGGCGTCAGGAGGCCGCACAGCATACGAATGGTTGTCGACTTGCCCGAGCCATTGGGGCCGAGAAAGCCGTAGATCTGGCCACGTGGAGCGTCCAGATCCAGGTGGCTGACGGCCTCCAGCTTACCAAAGCGCTTGGTGAGACCGCGGGCTTTGATGGCGATTTCACCGTTCATTGTTCGCCGCCCGGGAGCAATAATTCCACTTCGATCGGAACGCCGTCGGGCAGGCGTTCCCTGTGCTCGACGACGTCCACCTTGGCGAGAAATGTCAGTCTCCCACGGTCCCGTTCGGTTAATGCGAAATAAGGCGTGAACGCGGCTTCGCTCGCGACCCACCGAACACGACCGGCGACCGGTGTATTCAGACCATCGATGTAAATTTTCGCGTCGACGCCAGGGGCTACGTGAACGCGCATTCTTTCCGGAATGTAGACGCGCGCGTACGGCTGATCACCGCCGAGTACGACTGCGACGGGTTGTCCGGCGCCCGGACGTTCTCCGGGCTCGAACAGCCGACTGTCGAATATGCCATTGATGGGAGCGACCAGTTGGTGGCGCTCGACGTCGATCGTGGCGCCAGTGCGGCGAGCTTCGGCCTGCCGCAGTGCCTGCTCGGCCTGCGCCAGTTCCTCAACCGTGGTGCCGGCCAGCAGCTCTTCCAGTTGCGCTCGCCGCAGATCGAGATTGGCATTGGCGGCATCCAGTTGCGCCCTGACGCGGTCGAGCAGATCGGGTGACGCCAGCCCTTTTGCGTGTATGTCCACTGTTCGCCGATTCTCGGTTTCGCGGAACGCGACATCTCTTGTTGCACCGTCGAGATTCGCCCGTGCCTGCGAGATTTGTTCCTGTCGCGGGCCGCGAACGAGTTCGTCGAGGCGTGCCTGCGCTTGCGTAACGACTGCCTCGGCCTCCGCGAGGCGCGCGCTCGCACGGGAATCGTCCTGGCGCAGGATGAGTTGCCCTGCTGCGACGTCGTCGCCTTCCGCGACCAGAATTTCGAGGATCGGCTCGTTCACCTCGGCGATGAGTTCGATGCGGTCGGAGGCCAGTTCGCCGACGACTCGATTGCTGTCGGTGTCGTTCCCGCAGGCGCTCAAAAGCAGGCCGACGGCCAGGAAGATGATTAGAAGCGGTCTCAACAATATCCCTGAGACGCGTTTCTGTGTCCACTGGCCCCGGCGGCGAGGCGCAGGCCGCGTCGAATGTCGGTGACCATTCGCAAGGCGTGCAACAAAGCAGCCGGGCCAGTGGTGCGAAACCCATACGGGAAGCGCCTTGGCGGGCGTTCTGCGTCGTTGCTTGTCGCTTGAGTGGAGTAACCACACTGCGCTCCTCGTGCCTCGCAGAACATCCCGCCAAGACCGCTTCGCGTCCAGGGGTATTGTTGAGACCGCTTCTTTCATTACTTGCATGAATCCATTCCAGTCACGCCTTGATGTAGGCGAGGATCATTTCAATGTTGGTTTCGATGAGCGTGTCCGTATCGAGCGGACGCTGTGAAAACACCAGCCCCCAGACAATGGACATCATTACGGGAGCGAGCAGCAGCTGCGGCAGGTCGTTCACTGCGGTGCGACGAAATTCGCCGCTCTCGACGCCGCGAACGAGCAGCTGTTGCAGGGCGCCCATACCCCGGGAGGCGACGTTTTCCCAGTAGAACTCGACGAGATCCGGATGCCTGGGCGCTTCCGCAATCATCAGGCGTATGACAACGCTGACCGGTGAGCCGGGCAGGCGCTTCATGAATTCGAGGACCGGACCGCGAATGAATTCTTCGGCCGTAAGCTGCGATGCATTGAGTTCGTTTTCCAGTGCGTCGACGCGCGGGATGACGACGCTGCGCACGACAGCTTTGAAGAGCTCTTCCTTGGTCTTGAAATACAGGTACAGCAGACCCTTGCTCACGCCGGCCCGTTGCGCGACCTCTTCGACCCGGGTGGCGGCGTAGCCCTTCTCGGCAAACGCGGCAAAAGCGGCCGCGGTAATTTCCTGTGGCCGGTCCTCCTTGCGTCGCCGATAGCGTGGTTGTGCCATTTACTATACTTACTGACTAAAGAGTCAGTAAGTATAGTAAATGACCCGTGGGTCAGCAAGCATAAAAGTAGGGTCGAACCGCACTTTGCCCGGTGGTTGTCCGTCATCGGCAGGGAAAGTGCGGTTCGACCCTACTTTTTTGTTCATAATGCGGCCCCATGTTTACGTATCTGGATCCCGCCGTACGCGAGCGCCTTGTTGAAGAAGGCACCTTGATCCGTGTGGACAGGGAGGGGCGGCGGCTGGACGCGTCGCAGAAGACGGGCGGTCAGGCGATCAGCATCCTCGGGCCGATTCCGTTGCCATTGCACCTCGGCGAGCGCCAGGTGGCCGTGCAGTGGTACGCCTGTGTGCGCAACACGGAGCTGTCGAAGGTCGAGGAACTGGCCGCTCAGCTTCGCGAGCAGCATACGCAGGAGTTGTTCGCGAATCTTGCGTCATCGATGGCCGTGAATTGTGTGCTCGTTATTGGTGAGCGCCGATCGTGGTCTGATCCGCTGGTACGGGTACATTCGAGTTGCCTGACCGGCGACGTATTCGGATCGCAGCGCTGTGAATGTGGCCCACAGTTGCATCACGCCATTGAGACTATCGCCGACGACGAGCAAGGCGGCATGGTCATCTATATGTCCGGCCATGAGGGCCGTGGTATCGGGCTGTGGGCGAAAGCGGCGACCTATCTGTTGCAGGACGCCGGTGAAAACACCTACGAGGCAAATCGTTCTCTCGGCTTACCCGACGACTCGCGGGACTTCAGCGACGCGGCTGTGCTTATTCGTTATTTCTACGGCGCGAAACCGTTGCGATTGCTGACCAACAATCCCAAGAAGATCCAGGATCTGGCCGAACACGGCCTCGACCGGGTAACGGCGGTGAAACACGTCATCGGCGTCACCGATGCGAATCGCCGCTATCTCGAAGCGAAAAAGGGCTGGGGCCACCAGCTGGACTCCGACGATATCAGCTAGCCTCTGATCCTGTTTTATTGGCGCCACAGGCGAAGATTTCGCGGAGCGTTCTCGAAGTTCGACCTGAACGGATTGATGTCGATACCTCCGCGGCGCTGGTAGCGCGCATACACGGTCAGCTTGTGTGAACCGCAGCGTTCGAGGATGTCCACAAACATGCGCTCGACGCAGTTTTCGTGAAAGTCCTGATGCCGCCGATAGGACACGATGTAACGCAGCAGGCTTGCACGGTCGATGCGCGGTCCTTCGTAGCAAATGAGGACGCTGCCTGAATCTGGCTGGCCGGTGACCGGGCACAGGCTCCGCAACAGGTCCGAGTAAAGCTCTTCGGTAACGATCGACTCGCGATCGGCAATCAGCAGTGCGGCGTCGACGTCCCACGTGTCGCAGTCTGATTCGTGGCGATCGAGTGGGACTCCGGGCATTCGCTGCGAGCACCGGCCGTCGGAATCCGTGAGGGCGTCGAGCCGCACGGCGATCGGGCAACCCACGCAGTCGCCGACATCACGCGCGATTAGCTCGCGCACGTCCGCCGCAGATGGATACCGCGACATAGCGAAGGAGCCCAGGTACAGCTTCAGCGACTTGGATTCGACGATGCCCGGCGATCCGGCCGGCACGCGGAGTTCGGCCGTCGCGACCTGCGGCTGGCCGATCGTATTCAGCCAGGTCAACTCCCATGCGTTCCAGATATCGACGCCGTCAAATGGCAGCGTGTCCGGCAGCCCGAGGCGTGCCCGATTGTCCTTGCGCGGTATCGAGTACAGCGAGGTCGGAGAGTACTTCTCCGGATGCGTAGTCGTATTTCCGAATGGCAATTCAGTCATATTCGTCGTGTACAATACCGGCCCGTTTTCAACGATCGTCTTAATGAGTCCGTCAAACCACGCCAACAACAGCACACGCGGCTACATCGTTCCGATTGGCGGCGGCGAAGAAAAACTGCACGACCCCGCGATCCTGGATCGCTTTGTCGACATTTGCGGCGGCAAGACCTCGCGTATCACGATTATACCGACGGCATCCGAACTCAAGGATACCGGGCGCAACTACGAAAAGCTCTTCCGGCGACTCGGTGTCAAGCACGCCCGCGTGTTGTCATTCGAGACCCGCGAAGATTGTCAGTCGAGTGGCGACCTCGAGTACATTGACAAGTCGGATGGTGTGTTCATGACGGGCGGCAACCAGTTACGCCTGTCCACGACGATTGGCGGTACCGAAGTGGCGCAGCGCATTCGCCGGCGCAACGCCCAGGGGATGCATGTCGCGGGAACGTCTGCAGGGGCAGCATTTATGCCCGAGCACATGATCGCCGGCGGCATCGAGGGCAGCACGCCGAGCCCCGACATGGTCACGATGGCACCGGGACTCGGTCTGACCAACAAGTTCATCATCGACCAGCATTTTCGCGAGCGTGATCGACTCGGGCGCCTGCTGACGGCGCTGGCGTACAACCCGTTCGCGGTCGGCATCGGTCTCGACGAGGATACGGCGGCGTTCATTTGCCCCGGAGACCAGCTGGACGTCGTTGGCAGCGGCGGAATAACGGTAATAGACCCTTCTGAACTGAGTTATTCTTCGATGGATCAGGCGCGACGGGGAGAGCCGGTGAGCCTGATCGGTGTGAAGCTGCATATCCTGATCGCCGGCGGGCGGTTCGACGCGATAACGAGAGAGGCGCGTCCCGAACTCGGCGATTAGCGCGACGACAGGATTACAACAATGAAAATCGTCAGCACCAACGTTTACGTCGGTCCGAATCTCTGGGCACATTTCCGGGTCATCCGACATGTACTCGATCTCGGTGAACTCGAGCACTGGCCGACAGGCCGCCTTGGCGACGCATTCATAGAGCCTTTGCTCGAATCGCTGCCAGGCTTGCATGAACACGGTTGTTCCTACAAGGAGTCGGGCGGTTTTATCCGGCGCATGCGTGAGGATGAGGGGACCTGGATCGGACACG
>Ga0255053_10000058_pt1 | contig 48995 bp, 44 predicted proteins | sample JV7_2_22_MG_FD_188635 | JGI IMG/M metagenome (GOLD analysis project Ga0255053, IMG submission 188635) | Seawater microbial communities from Jervis Inlet, British Columbia, Canada - JV7_2_22 | ecosystem: Environmental > Aquatic > Marine > Inlet | place: Canada: British Columbia | collected... | reverse complement strand
TCTTCCAGCTATCTGCTTTGATTAAGGAACTGAATATCAGTTCAGAGTATTCCATTGATAGTTTTCCCATACATACTTGCGATAATATCCGTATTGCAAATTCAAAGCTAATCCAGGGAGAGATTTACCGGGGTAAGAAGGTATCCATGCGTAGATACTTCTTCGGGTACAATGTTCATGTTCTCTGTACTGCGGATGGGATCCCTGTAGAATATACCTTTTTGCCAAGCCGGTCTCATGATTCAAATGCATTAAAGCAAATGCCTTTTTTGCTTCCTCCTGGCAGTAAGGTTTATGCTGACGCCGCATATACAAATTACGTAATCGAGGATATGCTAAAGGATGCCGAAGGCATTGAATTGCTGTCACAAAGGACTTCCAGATTAAAAAGACAACATGAGCCATATATCGATTACATTATAACAACTATGAGAAAAAGAATTGAAACAACATTCAGTGAAATCGCTAATTTATTACCGAAAAAGATCCATGCAGTCACTGAATATGGTTTCATACTGAAAGTGGTTATCTTCATTTTTGGATACGCCATTTCAAGAACTGTAATATAAATAGCAACTTGAGTTAATTAGGCATCCTCTCCATGTACTATTCCGTATATGAAAGATAAAACACTTGCACGTTGGCACTGTCGTATGATATAAGCAAAAGAGTCATTACACTAATTGCTATTCTGGCGCTTTGTGTTTCCTGTGTATTAACGAGCGCACAAGTATCAAAAACCACTTTCTCTAAGGAGAATGAGGACTTTGCTTATTTTATTGAAAGGTTTTATGCTGATACGTTATTTCAAAAATCCAGAATCGTAATTCCATTACAAGGAAAAATAGTCACCTTTAATGAAATTGAAAAGTCTATAGTTGAAACCACTTGGGAAGGTCGAAAAATAATTGTAACAAGTTTTGAAGAGATAAAATCATTAATGAAGAATGTTAAACAAACCTACATTATTAATCAAGAGTCCGTTAGTGAAAAAATCTATATTGAAAATTCTGGATATGTTATTGAAAAAACCTTTCAATTACAGAAAGAACGATGGTATTTGACAAAATATGACATTGTAAATATTTGAACGCATTCAGGAAACAACTGGATGGTAAATAAAGGATTGGGATCTAAATTAGTGTTTAATACTAGTGTCTAAAAAACACAAACCTTTGAATCACAAGAGATATTGTTATTAAGGAGCGGTCCGGACGTGACTCAGCAACAAATCAATCATAATGATTTTGACACCGTTTTTGACACCACTAACAAAAAAGAGCCTATAATTTCTTGAATTACAAGCTCTTCTGATTTAATTTGTCGGGGTAGCGGAACAACAAGCAAAAAATACAGAGGCTCTGAGGCGGCTCATACTAATCGCTCACAGCCGCGGAATCCGCTTCAGTCCGGGATTCTGGAATCATATATACAGGGGAAAAGTGCAGGGTGGGGGTATACCGGGGGCCTCTGAAAAGGCTGGATCCAGAACGCCTCAACTGGTTTCGGGGGTAACCACAGAAAACCTTGTGGCCTATAATAAAGTGGCTATCACCAAATTCCTGCAGGAATTCCCTGAGATCAATGCCATCCAGTTCCGTATGCACTGGGAATCGGGTCTGACCCGGGAAGAAACCCCTCAATTCTGGCATGATATGTTAGCGATAATCAAAAAGTCCAGGCCGGATATTCAATTGGATTTGCGGGCAAAAGGTCCTCCTGATGAGGTGATCAAAGATGCGTTGATCAGGAATTAAATTTCAGGATCACAACCAAATACTGGATGGAGCAAATGGGCCTACTGTTCCATCCGACCCATATAAACAAGCAGAACCAGACCGACAGGCGCCATGGGTATGAGGATCTTTTGCGGTATCCGAAGCTTTTCCCGTTTCACTGGCGGTTGTGGAACGGGGGAACCACGAGGTTACTGCTCTGGGGAGATCCGGAATATGTAAAACGCTTTGTGGAATCAGCCCGCGTGTATGAAGGGAACAGCTTCGAGGTAAATGAAATGCTTGCCACCAAGATGCTGGGGGCGGATCATGGTTCCCAACCCTTCGACATACTGAACCCTGAATACCAGTATTATGATTATGAGTTTGAAAGATACTGGTATTTTTACCAGGTGTGGGGAAGGATCGGTTATAATCCGGATACTCCCACAGAGGTGTGGGAACAGGAGTTTTGCAGGCGGTTCGGAAAAACAGCCGGACAGGTAATGATGGATGGCCTCTACCTGGCCAGTAGGGTCCTGCCCAGAATTGTTGCAGTTAGTTATCCCTACAAGCATTTCCCGACTACAAGGGGATGGGCGGAGATGCAGCGCCAGTACGACCTGCCAGATTGTGCAAAAGCCGAAGGAAGCGATGTTCAACAATTCATGAATATAGGAGATTTTGCAGAAATGCTCCTGTCCGGACCTGTCACCCCGCAACGTATCCCTCTGCACACCAGCAACTGGTTTCGATCCGTATCGCAGAAAATCCTTGAAAAGGCAAACGAGGCGGAGGTGGAAGCAGATGCCATTAAAGGGAATGAATTCGTCTCCACGATTACGGACCTGAAGATCCTTGCCTATCTTGCCGAATATCATGCGGGTAGACTGCTTGCCGGAACCCAGTACAATCTCTATCTTACATCAGAGAATCCGGTCGCCTTGGATGAGGCGATTAAAATGGAAAAAGAGGCAAGGGAGGCCTGGTCATTTATCGTAAAAGCGGCTGGTGATGTTTACATTGATCAATTGATCTTTGGCGTCCATGAGGTTGGATTTCCCAGGCACTGGAAATATCAGCTGATTGAGTTGGACCGTGGATTGCAGGAATTGATTGAAATGCAAAAAAGTCTCGGTTCCAGAACCGGAAAGGAGCCTATTTTACCCTCTCGGAACAAGGGAGATCTTCTGGCGTTTTTCAGGGAGGGAGAAAAAGATCTGCCGGAGGTTTTTCCTGAGCGGATTAACCAAGCCATTCCGGGAAAGAATCTTACTGTGCATGCCAGGGTTACTGACTCCTCAGGAATTAAATGGGTACGCCTTCGATACCGCCATCTTTCACAGTTCGAAGACTTTAGAACTATTGAAATGCTATTTGACCCGGCTTCAGGACTCTACACCGCAGTTATTCCGGGTGATTTCATCATTCCGGAGTGGGACCTGATGTATTTTATCGAAGCAGTGGACAACAGCGGGAACGGTTGTATGATCCCTGATCTGGAGGTAGAGATGCCTTATATTATTGTCAGGACGTCGGATTGAAAAGGATTCCTATTTTGTGCGCGACGTCGACGCCTTATTTGTTAATTGATTGATTTACTGCAAATAAACGATTTTGCTCATAGAAATTTAGGTGCTGCAAGTTTTACTTGGTTTAGGTTTATCAGGAAAAACAGGAAAAAATACCCTTGTTTGCTAAATTTCTTTCCAGACACGTAGACTTCTTATCTAAATTACTCAGCGACAAAAAATCTTAAACTGCTGGTTTTAAGCTGAATGAGCTTATTCCTTATTTAGATTGCAGACCGTCCCTTTCCGGACTGGCAATTTCTGATATAATTTGCCCTAGATTTGCCAGAAATCATAAATCTCAGACCATGAACAAGATAATAAGAATAGTTACCATAAGTATCACATTATTGACAGTTGCATTGGCCGCTGGAAACGGACAGGAACAATTCAATACTGCGTCAAGGATGATGCAGCAGGAGGACCGCCTGACCATAGGAGGGTACGGTCAGGTAGATTACAACCAGCCCCTTGACAATGAAAGCTTTCAAAACGGAAATCTTGATGTTCACAGGCTAGTCTTGATGTTCGGTTATAAATTCAATGAGCGTATCCAGTTTATTTCCGAAGTGGAATTTGAGCATGTTAAGGAGCTATATGTGGAACAGGCATTCCTTCAATATGAGATCCTACCCTGGTTGAGGTTCAGGGGAGGATTGATGCTGATCCCAATGGGTATCATTAACGAATTTCATGAACCTTCCACGTTTAACGGGGTCGAGCGGCCCAATCTGGACAAATATATCGTACCCACTACCTGGCGTGAAATCGGTGCGGGATTTGCCGGTGTCTTTCCTTCAGCTGCAATCTCCTACCAGGTGTACCTGGTGAACGGATTTAAAAGCTTTGATGGAGATGCATATCTGAGTGGAGCCAATGGATTCAGAAAGGGTAGGCAGAAAGGAGCAGAATCTTTTATGAGTTCTCCTAACCTTACGTTCAAAGTCAACTATTTCGGGATTACTGGCCTGCAGGTTGGATTTTCGATGTATACCGGCGACACCCAATCAACCCTCTATCATGGCCTTGAAAAATCTGACAATCCAGGACTTGTGTCTGCTGATTCATCTGTAGTCGGATTATCAATGGTTGGTGCAGATGCAAGGTACCTGTTGGGAGGATTACAACTCAGGGCACAGTTCAATTATGGGTGGATTTCAAATTCATCAGCCTATAATGAATTCACCGGAAGTGATCTCGGCAGTGCTATAGCCGGATGGTACGGTGAGGTAGCATATAATGTCTTCCATAAATTGGAACAGTTTGAATCAGAGCTCATACCCTTTCTCAGGTATGAGCAATTCAATACCCATGCCTCAGTTGAGGGTGAGACAAGCCTGAATTCCGCATTGAACAGGACTGATCTGACCATTGGATTGGGTTGGAAGATGGTTCCAGGAGCTATGCTGAAAATCGATTATCAAATTTTCAACAACAAGGCTTCAAGCAATTCCAGGCAGCAAGTGAACGCGGGAGTTGCAGTCTGGTTTTAACCCGCCGTATCAGAGCGAATGCTTATACTTAAATATATATTGTTTTGGAGCCTTGTCCCGTTAATCCATAGCGGGGATACATGCTCTCTGAAGAAAAAGGAGAAAAAAGAGATTATTCGTTCTTTTGGCGAGGGTGCATACACTGAGGCAATCCAAATTCCTGACGATACGGCTTCATTGATGGAATTTCTTGGCGCTGGTGATTGCATTCACCTTGTCAAATACGAAGGAAATGTGCGGGGATATATAATATCAACCAGCGCAAAGGGCAGGTTTGATTATTTTGATTACAGTATTATATATTCAGAAGACCTGTCAGTAATTGCGGTTATGGTTACAGTCTACCGGTCAACCCAAGGAGCTGGTATCTGCCAGAAGGGATGGCTGAAGCAGTTCACAGGTTACAGCGGAGGAGAATTGGAACTTGGCAGGGATATTGATGCAGTCTCCGGAGCCACTTTTTCAGCCTCATCAATGGTGAAGGATATCCAGCGTTGCCGGCATCTGATGGTCTCGTTGAAAGAGGAGAAACTTTTCGAATGAGGATCCCTGAGATGCAAATTGTACGGTTATTAACAAGAGGAGTATCATGCTGATTAAATTATCAGATCTCAAAAAAGGTGATCGAGGTCGCATTGAGAGGGTTGCAGGTGATGAAAGATTCAGGAAACGAATCGCTGAACTTGGATTTGTGACCGGCGTAGAGGTGGAATCAATACGAAAGGCCCCATTCAAGGACCCCGGAGCATACCTGGTAAAGGGTGCCCATATTAGCCTGCGTAATACTGAGGCACGAAAGATAGAGGTTACGATTACTCCCAAAGGGCAGGAGGATAATGGAAAAAATAGCAAGTTCATCTCCTCCCATGGATCTTCACGAAAAATGGATATCCCAAGCCCTGGAAAGAAGGTTATTGAGATTGCTCTTGTGGGCAATCCTAATTGTGGAAAAACTTCAGTTTTCAATTATGCCTCCAAGTCAAGGGAAAAGGTAGCCAATTATTCCGGCGTAACTGTTTCCATGAAAGAAGCATCTTTTTATATGGATGGATATCATCTCAGGCTGGTTGATCTTCCCGGGACCTATTCCCTGTCCGCCCATTCACCTGAAGAGGAGTACGTCAGGGAATACCTGATGAAGAAAAATCCCGACATTGTTCTGAACGTTCTCGACTCCACCAAACTTGAACGAAACCTGTACCTGACAACTCAGCTGATCGATATGAATGTTCCGGTAGTGGTGGCCCTGAATATGTATGACGAATTCAGGAACCAGAAGGATTACCTGAAATATGACAAGCTGGGGAATATGCTAGGGATCCCCTTCGTCCCAACAATAGCAAAAAAAGGAAGAGGAATAAGTGCCCTGTTCAAAAAAATCATCCAGGTAATCGAGCAAAAAGAGGAATCGGTCCGGCAGGTGAATATCCCATACAATGTGGAGATTGAGCGGGCCATAAATTCATTGCAGGATCAACTTCAGAAGATGCCCGCGGCTGAAATCAACGTTGTCCGATACAGCAGGTATTATGCCGTGAAACTGCTAGAGGGTGATTTCACTGTGCTGGATAATTTCAGTTAAGAAAAAAGTAAAATGGAACTGGAAGAAAAGGCCCGGACCAGTATCGCACATATTGACAACCTTTTCACTGAAAGTACCAGCGATTTGATCACTGATGATAAATATGGCTTTATCGAAGGGGCACTCATAGAGACATTGGTGCAAGGCGGACAGAAAAAACATGACATCAGCAGGCGGATTGACAATGTGTTGACACATAATGTTTTCAGTCTTCCATTATTTTTCAGTATCATTCTGCTGGTCTTTTATTTTACATTCAGTATCGGAGGATATCCGGTTGCCTGGCTTGAGAGCCTGTTTGATCTGGCCAATGGGGGACTTGCCAGATTGCTGCCGGAAGGAATTTTCCGGGACCTTGTCACCCAGGGCATTATTCCTGGTGTTGGAGCCGTGGCAGTTTTCCTTCCTAATATCATAATTCTCTTCCTTTTCATCTCATTCCTGGAGGATACTGGTTATATGGCCAGAACTGCCTTCATCGTTGACCGAATTATGCACAGGGCAGGTCTGCATGGAAAATCTTTTATCCCCCTCCTGATTGGTTTCGGATGCAATGTACCCGCAATAATGGCCACCAGGACAATTGAAGACAGGAGAAACAGGCTGCTGACTATGTCGATTATACCCTTTGTTTCGTGTAGTGCAAGGCTGCCGGTCTATGTTCTTTTTATTTCAGCCTTTTTCTCATCCTGGAAACCACTTGTCCTTTTCTCATTATACCTGACCGGAATCATCATGGCCTGGTTAACCGCCATTCTTTTTGGGAAATTATTATTTAACAAAACCGAAACCCCGTTTGTAATGGAACTTCCGCCATACCGGCTGCCCACACCGAAAGCCATTTTTCAGCATATGTGGTTCAAAACCTGGTATTTCATCAAAAAAATGGGTGGAGTGATCCTCTTTGCTTCAGTTATAATCTGGGCCCTGGGCTATTTTCCTACTGGTATAGAATACTCTGGAAAAATTACTGAACATGAAGAAGTAATCCCCGATGGAAATGTGCCTGTCAGAGAACCGGTCCAGATTGAAAACTCGTATATAGGAAGGCTTGGCAAATGGATCCATCCCATTTTCAAGCCCTTGGGATTTGATTGGAAAATGAGTGTATCCATCCTAACAGGGCTCCCGGCGAAAGAAATTATTGTCAGCACCCTTGGTGTTCTTTACCAGGCGGATGACGGATTCGAAGCAAAGGGAAATGCATTTAAAGGAAGTGAGGAGGAGATATTCAAAGACAGATCCATGCTCCGGGCTTTCAGTTTCATGATATTCACCCTGCTTTATTTCCCATGTATCGGCACCCTGGCAGTTATGCGAAAAGAATCAGGAAGTCTGAGGTGGACATTGCTCACCCTTGGGTATACAACCCTTGTAGCATGGATCACTTCTTTTTTGATTTTTCAAGGAGGTTCAATATTTGTTTGAGATAGTAGATTTGGGATTTTCTCAGCCACAGGTATCCTGGGATGAGCCCTGGAATAATGAAATTGACCTTTGGCGAATACAATCCCGAATAAAAAAGATTATATTGGACTTCATACTTTAAAGCCTTTTCATTCATCATGGAGCATTTTCTGCAAATCCTGATATATTTAGCTGGTTTTATAATAATTGCGGTTGCTTCAAATCAGATATCCAGACTTTTTATAAGGGCAAGGCTTCCGCTTGTCACGGGTCTTCTTGTCATGGGGATTATTGCCGGACCATATGTTTTGGATCTGATCCCGCAGGAAGCTTTGGCTGGTCTTGATTTTGTGAATGATTTTGCCTTGGCTTTCATTGCTTTCACTGTAGGGGCAGAACTCTATCTGCGGGAATTGAGAAGCCGTTTCAAGAGCATTACAGGAATGACCTTCGGTCAGTTAAGTATCACCTTCATATTGGGTAGTTTGGCTGTATTTTTTATTGCGGAATACATCCCTTTTATGCAGGAAATGAATATTGAATCAAAGGTTGCTGTATCTCTATTGGCCGGGACCATTTTTATTGCACGATCTCCGGCGTCTATAATAGCCGTGGTGCATGAAATGAGGGCAAAAGGTCCGTTCACCCAGACAGCAATCGGAGTTACTGTGTTGACTGATTTCCTGGTTATAATTTTATTCACTATAATCATTACCATTGGAGAAGCCCTTATTACGGGCACAAGCTTTGACCTGATATATATAATTCTGCTATTATTTGAGCTACTATTTGCTTTTATCCTTGGATATGCACTGTCAAAAATGCTGGGTATCATTATTTTATTCAAGATAAAGCCAATTGTAAAAACCATTTTGATCCTTCTTACAGGATTTGGCATATTTACCCTATCTCATTATGTACGTGAATGGAGTATTCTGTATTTTAATTTTGAGATCTTCATAGAGCCATTGCTAATTTGCATAATCGGAAGCTTTATTATTACCAACTATAGCACACACCGCATTGAATTTCAAAAAATATTACATGATTCAAGAACTGCTGTATATGTTATATTTTTTACTCTTATCGGTGCATCAATCTCATTAGGGGTTTTGGCCACGGTTTGGTCAATTGCCATAGCGTTGTTTGTGATTCGTCTGGCAACCCTGGTGATAGCTGGCTTTGTGGGAGGTTCGTTGGGTGGAGATCCTGTTCGTCTCAACAGGATTGCATGGATGCCCTATGTAACCCAGGCTGGAGTCAGCCTTGGACTAACCGCTGCGGTTGCTGGCGAATTTATCGGATGGGGGACCGAGTTTGCAACTATTATTATTGCTGTCATCGTACTAAACCAGATTGTTGGACCCCCAATATTTAAATGGGCAATAAACTATGCGGGTGAAGGACATATGCGTTCCATTACAACTGAAATGGGAACTAAACGTAATGCATTAATATTTGGTCTTGAAAGCCAGTCTCTGGCTTTGGCCCGGCAATTACAGGAGCATAACTGGAATGTAAAAATTGCATCATTAAGATCCGATATTGATGATATGAAAACCTCCGGGATAACGATCCACCAGATTTCCAGCTTAAACAAGGAGGCTATAGAGGAACTTAATGCTTCCAGGGCAGAGACCATTGTAACCATGCTGTCAGATGAAGAAAATTATCAGATCTGCGAACAGGCTTTTGAAAGTCTTGGGACAAAAGATATTGTAGTAAGACTCCATGACAGGAGTAAATTTGAGCGTTTTCATGAACTTGGCGCACTGATCGTTGAACCATCTACAGCCATGGTGAGTTTATTGGACCATTTTGTACGTTCCCCTCATGCCACATCATTATTACTTGGTATGGAAGAAAACCAGGATACCGTAATGCTGGAAGTCCAAAATCCCAACCTCCATGGTTTGGCCCTGAGGAACCTGCATCTGCCTCATGATATAATCGTTCTCTCAGTAACCCGCAGCGGTCAAATGATAATCTCCCACGGCTATACCAGATTAAGGAGGAATGACATCGTAACATTGGTAGGGTCAAATGAAAGTCTGGAAAATGTCAGACTGCGCTTCGAAAAATAGATTAGTGTATAATGCAACTCGGTATGGATAATAAGATGAAATTTTTCCATTACATGAATTAATACGGAAAATGGAATTGATATTACATCTTTGTCAAATGTGTAAGATTTATTTCTTGGAAATATTACGAACAATTTGAAACATTCCAGAACCGGAACATTAAACATCATAGATATCAATAGATTTTCCAACTTATTATTAATTAAGGTGAACTTAATAAATTCAGTTGTATTTAACAATTATTTTTGTCCCGTCCATTTTATTTTATATTTTTGACCTCCAAATTATACTTATGAACGAACAGTAATGAAACTCCTTGGAGAAAGAATAAAAAGGAAAAGAGAAGGCAAACACATGAAACTAAATGATTTGGCCAAACAGGTTGGAATCAGCTCAAGTGCTTTATCCCAAATTGAACATGCTAAAGCATTCCCATCAATTTTTACATTGAAAACTATAGCTGAATGCTTACATACTACAGTTGGAGAAATAATTGGTGAACATGAAACTTTATCAAATAATCCTTTGGTTAAGAATTCTGAAAATAAATTTGTTCATATGAATGCAAGTGGGACAAAATTACATTTGCTTTCTCATCATGACCCCCATAAGCAGATGGAAACTTATTCAATCCATTTTGCTGAAGAATCAGATGCAACCGAAATTATGACGAATCATCCCGGACAGGAATTTTGTTATATAATTAAGGGTGCAATAGAAATTATTTTAGATGAAAAAAAATATGTGTTAAAGACAGGAGATAGTTTCTATTTCAATTCCAGTATTCCACACACAACAAGAAATATTTTTAAGGGTATATCCGAAATGATCTGGATTATTACCACACCAAACCTTTAAAAAAATTTATAATTATAGTTAAGTAGCTCTAAATATATTAAATAACAATTAACATTAATGTGATTATTATCTTGAATCCACAAGCAGAAGAATTAAATAAAATAATCAGCAATCATAATCCTGTAGTTTTGAATTTACTTTCAAACAAAGGGAAAAGTATATTCTTTCCTAAAAAGGGCATACTAGGGCAAACAGCAGATGCTAATGGTAAGAGAATTAATGCCACTATAGGTGCCGCAATTGAAGACGATGGTTCGCCAATGAGGTTGGGTTCAATCGAAGATCAGATTAAGATGGAACCCGCATTATCTTTTCCTTATGCTCCAAGTTTTGGCAGACCTGACTTGCGAAACCACTGGAAATCTATGATTAGGGGAAAGAATCCAAGTCTTGGGAAATTGAACATTAGTAATCCTGTTGTTACCAATGCACTGACACATGGATTAAGTATGGTAGGATATCTTTTTGCAAATCAAGATGAAGAAATAATCCTTGCTGATTTATACTGGGGAAATTATAATTTGATATTTACACAGGCATATAATACTAATTTTAAGACATTTAAGTTGTTTGACGGAAATGTGCTTAACTTAAAATCATTTGAAGAAACTGTTTTAGGTTCATCGGTTGGTAAGAAAATAGTTCTACTAAATTTTCCCAATAATCCAACTGGATATACGCCTACAAGTCTTGAAATTGAAAAAATAGCTGAAATAATTTACCAAGCAGCATCAAAGGGAAATCATTTAGCCATAATTATTGATGATGCATACTTTGGTTTGGTTTATGAAAATGGATTTGAAAAGGAATCAATTTTCGTGAAAATTGCCAATTTACATGAGAATGTTTTAGCAATAAAAATTGATGGAGCTACAAAGGAAGATTATGTATGGGGCTTTAGGGTTGGATTTATAACATATGGCATTAAGAATGGATCCTCAGAATTATATGAAGCACTCGAAAATAAAACCGCAGGAGCAGTTAGAGGAAGTATATCAAATGCATGTAATTTATCTCAGTCTATTCTCCTGAAAGCATTTAAATCTCCATTCTATGAACATGAGAAATCACTTAAATACAGTATCCTGAAAAAAAGGTATAAGAAAGTAAATTCAGTATTAAGTGACGATAAGTATAAAGATTACATTAAACCTTTGCCCTATAATTCAGGGTATTTTATGTGCATTGAACTTAAAGAAGGACTCCGGGGTGAGGCAATAAGACAACTGTTACTGGACAAATACCAAACAGGAATAATTAATCTTTCAAATGTTTTTCGAATTGCTTTTTCTTCTGTGTCTGAAGATAAGATAGAAGAACTGTTCGATAATATAATATATGCTTGTCGTGAATTTGAGGCAGCAGACAAATCTAAGAAATGAAAATATACACTATCTCCGGAGGTTTTTTTGATAGATACTGTACAATTGTACAAGATACAGGATATATAGATGATGAGTTAGACCTTCTAGAAGATATTTAATATGCCGAAAATGCAGTAGTTAAAGGGGTATATGCACCTACTGGACAAGGTGCAAACGTGATAATTAATAACAATATAAAGGAACGAGTTGATATCTCAATAAATAAACATAATTCAAATAATATCATCATTGCAGGTCATTTTGATTGCGTTGGAAATTCTGTACCAAAAGAGGTTCAAATTGAGCATATTAAACATTCAAATAATATTCAATTATGATTACGAAAGAAAAATTGCAAGATTATGGCATTACGAATGTGTCTGAAATAATTTATAATCCTTCATATAAACAACTATATGAAGAAGAATTGAAACCTGGTTTAGAGGGCTATGAAGAAGGGAAAATTACTGAGTTAGGAGCAGTAAACGTAATGACTGGTATTTATACCGGTCGTTCTCCTAAAGATAAGTATATCGTTAAAGACAACACTACACGAGATACAATGTGGTGGACAACCCCAGAGGCTCCAAACGATAATAAACCTGTTTCACAAGTGGTTTGGAATGACCTTAAGAAAACTACAATAACCCAACTTTCAGGAAAAAGACTTTTCGTAGTTGATGCATTCTGTGGTGCTAACGAAGATACTCGTCTAAAGATCCGTTTCATCATGGAAGTAGCTTGGCAGGCACACTTTGTATCGAACATGTTCTTGCGTCCATCTGCCGAAGAATTAGCTTCATTTGGTGAACCAGATTTCATAGTAATGAATGGTTCAAAAACAAGTAACTCAATATGGAAGGAGCATGGATTGAATTCTGAAGTATATATTGTATTCAACCTAACTGAAAAAATGCAAATAATTGGTGGTACATGGTATGGTGGAGAGATGAAGAAAGGCATGTTTGCAATGATGAATTACTACTTACCCCTAGATGGCATGGCTTCTATGCACTGTTCTGCTAACAAGGGTAAAGACGGAGATGTGGCAATTTTCTTCGGTCTTTCAGGGACTGGAAAAACAACCCTTTCAACAGACCCTAAAAGAGAACTTATCGGAGACGATGAGCATGGATGGGATGATGATGGTATTTTCAACTTTGAAGGTGGTTGTTATGCGAAAACTATAAACCTTGATGCAGCAGCAGAGCCAGATATATACGATGCTATTAAAAGAGATGCGCTTCTTGAAAACGTAACTGTTGATGCCAAAGGCAAAATAGATTTCAACGATGGCTCCGTCACAGCTAACACCCGTGTGTCTTATCCAATTTATCATATTAAAAACATCGTTAAACCAGTATCTAAGGCTGGACACGCAACTAAAGTTATATTCCTTTCTGCTGATGCTTTTGGTGTATTACCTCCAGTATCTAAATTAACTCCTGAGCAAACTCAATATCACTTCCTTTCCGGGTTTACAGCTAAGTTGGCAGGTACTGAAAGAGGTGTAACACAACCAGAGCCTACATTCTCCGCTTGTTTTGGGGCTGCTTTTTTATCCCTTCACCCAACTAAATATGGACAAGAGTTAGTTAAGAAAATGGGATTACATAATGCTGAGGCTTACTTAGTAAATACAGGATGGAATGGAACAGGAAAACGAATATCTATTCAAGATACCAGGGGAATAATTGATGCAATCCTTGATGGTTCCATCGACCGATCGGAATGTAAAATGATTCCTATATTTAATTTAGAAGTGCCAACTGCTCTTCCAGGTGTTGATTCCGGCATTCTTGATCCTAGAGATACATACAGTGATTCAAAGGAGTGGAATGACAAGGCTAAAAACTTGGCTTCCAGATTTATAACAAACTTTGAGAAATATACTGATAATATGGAGGGCAAAGCTTTGGTTCAGGCTGGACCAATAATTTAATCACTTCGTAATATCAATTAAAAGGATCTTAATAAGCGTTTATCGGATTGGTTGAATATTTAAAGCAAAATAACTATTGAAAAGATTGTGGCGGAAAAAACAGCATTAGACTTTATTGATTTTAATGAATTTAGTGAAGCAAGATCATATTTAATTCTCATAAAAAGACTTTTACAATGGAAAATTCAAAAATTGAAAGAAAAATAAACGAGACCTACTGCATTAAAAAGGAATTGTATTCTGAATTTAATGTAAAAAGAGGCCTTAGAAATAAAGATGGCAGTGGAGTATTAACAGGCCTGACCAAGATAAGCGGCGTCACAGGATATATTAAAGAAGATGAAAAAATTGTTCCTGTAGAAGGAAAACTTTGTTTCAGGGGCATTGAGATAAATGAAATTGAAAAAGCAATATCAAATGAAAAAAGAAATGGATTTGAAGAAATTGTCTATCTGTTAATATTTGGAAATCTTCCTACAGAAGATGAATTCAGATCATTTAACTCTATTCTTGACAAAAATATTTTCCTTCCTGTCGGGTTTAAAGAAAATATGATATTAAAATCTCCAAGCTCTGATATTATGAATATGTTAGCAAGGAGTGTATTGGCATTATATTCAGATGACAAGGAACCAGACAGTATTAGCATAGAAAATGTTATCAGACAATCTATTGAATTAATTGCCCGGTTTCCTGCAATGATAGCATACGGATACCAGTCAAAATCTCATTATCATGACAACAATAGTATGAACTTGCACAACCCTGTGAAGGGAATTGGTTTAGCAAAAAACTTTCTTAGAATGATCCGGGCTAATAAAGAATTTACGGATTTAGAAGCCCAAACACTTGATATTGCCTTGATACTACACGCTGAACACGGTGGTGGCAACAACTCAGCATTTACTACGCATGTTGTTTCATCATCAGATACTGATACCTACTCAGCAATATCTGCCGCAATCGGTTCATTAAAGGGCCCTAAACATGGAGGCGCAAATAATAAGGTAATGGACATGGTACATGATATAAAACTAAACGTAGAAAACTGGGATAACATTGAAGAGGTATCAAAGTATATTGCAAAAATACTTCGAAAAGAAGCATATGACAAGACAGGTCTTGTTTATGGAATCGGGCATGCTGTTTATACCTTATCAGACCCCAGGGCTATTATTCTAAAGAGATATGCTAAAGAACTTGCAAAAGTTAAAAACAAAGAGAAAGAATTCATGCTTTACGATATCATAGAACAAGTTACACCTAAATTATTTTCAGAGATTAAAGGAATAGATAAAGTAATTAGTGCAAATGTGGATTTCTATTCAGGATTTGTTTACAATATGCTCGAAATCCCGTCTGAACTTTACACACCAATATTTGCGATGGCAAGAGTGGCAGGTTGGTGTGCACACCGTATTGAAGAATTAATTTCGGGAGGAAGGATTATTAGACCTGCTTATAAAAATGTAGAAGTCAAAAATGAATATATCCCAATAATAAAAAGATAAAAAGCATATTATTAAAGAATTATAATCAAGATTTTGTTTAAATAAATGGTTTCTTAATACTTGGTGTTGCCAAAATATATTAGGAAATTTTTTAGGTTTATCCTTATTCTTAATAGGGTTTTTCCTATATGAAACCATAATTGCCCAGGGTAAATTTGTAACGACCAATCTATCTATCAAGGCAGATAAGGGAAATGGGGTAATGTCGGTAACAGACACACAGCCTAACCAGCTGGTTACCAAAATGGAGATGTCTTTATGGAGGATAATCTCATTATGCTAGGTTAGCTGATGCTTATACAACACAGTAACAAATTATCAATAATCAATGAAAACATTGAAAATCAACTTTGTGGCCGGATTTGGCTTATTGGCTAGCTTTTTTGTACTGATTACCCTGGCCTCATGCAAGGAGGAAGCAAGCGTTCATACATTTCTTAAAGGACCCTATTTGCAGAATCCCTTAATGGATGGCATGACGATTATGTGGGAGAGCGAAGAGCTGGCATCTGGTGAAGTCAGATATGGCGAAACAGAAAAACTGGGTGAATCAGCCGCTGAATATGCTAATACAAAGATTCATCAAGTGATGCTGAGCGGCCTTAAGTCCCAGACCAGGTATTATTACCAGGTGATCACAGGTGACAAGAAAAGCGAAATTCATTCATTTTCTACTGCTTTCGAGAATGACTCACCATTCAGTTTCGTTGCATACGGAGACAATAAAAACGGGCCTTTCAACCATGCAAAAGTAGCCAACCTCGCCCTCACTAAAGAACCCAATTTTGCAATTCACAATGGCGACCTAGTTGATCGAGGCGGTGTTTATGTTCAATGGGAAAAGTTGTTTTTTAATCCCATCGGGCACCTGATAAGCCATGTACCTCTATACACGGTAATCGGTAATCATGAAGACAATTCAGATAATTACTTTAACTTTTTTTGTCCCCCTTGCGATACCCTTGCATATTATTCCATTGATTATGGCAATGCACATGTAATTATTTTAAATACCCAAGAAGAGGCCCTGATCGATGCCCCAAACCAGGTAAAATGGTTGATTGATGATCTGGAAAGTAACCAGGATGCGACCTGGAAATTTGTGGTATTCCATGTCCCTCCGTTTACATCAGGTGGTAATTACTACTCCAGCTTCAGGTTGGAAGTAAAAGAACTTCTTGTACCAATTTTTCAGAAATATGGCGTGGATATGGTATTTAGCGGTCATGACCACCATTATGAGCGCAGCTTCCCGATTGGATCGAACTCTGACAACTCTGCGATAACCTATATTGTATGCGGAAACGGAGGAACTCCAATGAGATATAACTCTCCAAGGGAATGGACGCTTTACAGCGAACGTGTACATGGCTTCACTTTGATAAATATTGATGGTTCAAAAATGCATTTTCAATCAATAAGCATCGATGACAAAGTTATAGATGAGTTTACACTTGATAAAGCTGATCCTGCTTCAGTGGCTGCCTATAAAAAGGATATGTTCTATTATGAAGACATCAAGGATGTACCAAAAGACGCTTTAAAAGCATTCAAAGATGGTGATGACTTGCAGGATGAGGTTTTTTTTGAGGAGGCCATTGTACTCTATGAGAAGGCTTACAAGCTTGATCCTACTTGCGTCATTGCCCTGGGACAATGGGCGGTGTGCCTTACAGAACTGGAGAGGTATGATGAGGCAATAGCCCTGGCCAAAGAGGGAGTTGAAAAATTACCAGGACTCCCCGACTCATATGCTGCACTGATTGAATCCTATGCGGCCCTTGAAAATTATGAGGAAGCACTGGCCTGGTGCGATAAACTATTTGCCGTTACATCAGATGATCCGGAGGCATTTACGATGAAAGCAGATGTCTATGAAGACATGGGAGATTTGGAGATGGCAATTGAAGCCATGCACAAAGCTTTTGAAATATTACCCAATGATTATGAAATACATTTTAATCTGGCTGAATTTTACGGCGAAACAGGAGATACGGTTAATGCTCTTAAATACTACCAGAGTGGGATTGATTGGTGTATGGAAGAGGAAAAAGAAGATGACTACTTCGAAGCAGAAGCTATGGTCAAAAAGGGAAGTCTTATATCAGATTAATATTGCGATAAGGATCATGAAAAAAATAGTAATTGCATTATGTACTATAATAAGTACACTGGCATCGGCCCAGGAACCAACACAGTGGAGAGGAACTGAAAGCAAAGGGATCTATCCGGATAAAGGGCTATTGAAAGAGTGGCCCTCTGAAGGACCTGAAATGCTCTGGTATGCTGACGAACTGGGCCAGGGGCATTCATCCCCTGTTTTCGCTAACGGCAAAATTTATGTTACCGGAATGCTTAATAATATTGGACATGTTATTGTTCTCAACAATGAAGGTAAGTTATTAAGCAAGTTTCCTTATGGTGAGGATTTTCATAAAAGTTACCCGGGATCCCGGTCCTCTCCCACAGTTGTTGGAGACCTTCTATATGTTCTGAGTGGCCAGGGATTATTGGTATGCATGAATGTAAATGATGGCATGATCCAATGGTCCCAAAGCCTATTCAGGGATTTTGACGGGAGGAATATTACCTGGGGGATCACAGAAACAGTTGTAGTGGATGAGAATACGGTGTATTGTACCCCGGGGGGATCAAAACAAAACGTGGTGGCATTAGACCGTTTTTCAGGAAATGTAAAGTGGACAAGCAGGGGCAAAGGAAATCGTTCAGCTTATTGTACACCGCTACTGATCAACCTGCCGGCGGCAAAATTACTTGTCACGCATACTGCCAGTAATATTCTGGGGATAGATGCTTCAAATGGTACCGTACTATGGACATATGGTCATCCCAATGAGTATTCGGTACATCCCAACACACCCATCTATCATGATGGAGCAGTATATTGTTTCAGTGGATACGGGCAAGGAGGTGTAATGATCGAGCTGGATAACAGGGGAAACAAGCTGAATATTAAATGGAACGAAAAAAGTCTGGACAGCCGGATGGGGGGCGCTGTTCTTATCGATGGATACATTTATGGATCCGGCGATTATGGACGCAGCTGGAAATGCCTTGACTGGAACACCGGGAAACAACAATATGAGTCCACACTCATTGGAAATGGTGTGGTTATCTTTGCCGACGGAATGTTGTATTGTTATAGCCAGCGTGGAGAGCTTGCCCTGATACCGGCAAATCCAAATGAATTCAAAGTGGCTGGCAAGACCAGGATTAGCATGGGTTCGGGTCAACACTGGGCACATCCGGTTATTGACAATGGACGCCTGTTTGTCAGGCATGGATGTGTTTTGATGGCCTACAAAATCAAATAAATTCTGAATTATGCTATTACGTGATTTTAAACTGAGTAAGAAGTCTGAAATGAAAAAAATAATCTCTGTTATTGCCTTTGCAGGGTCAGCATTAATAATGGCTGGATGTGAGAGCCAGGAAAGGGCAAAAGAAGAAGAAAATAAGGCCTTGATCCGGAATGAATTTGAGGAGGCCTGGAATCAGGAGAAACTTGATGTAATAGATGATATTTACACCGACGACTTTATCAGACACAATTTCTCCAGTCCAGACATTCATGGCCCTGAGGGATTAAAACAAAGTGTCAGCGAGTTCCGTACTGCCTTCCCCGATGCTCAATTCAGGATTGATGATCAGATCGCAGAAGGGGATATAGTAGTAATCCGCTGGACAGGGAGCGGCACGCACAAAGGTGAACTGATGGGTATCTCTCCTTCAGGCTTGCAGGTGACGTGGACGGGGATTTCAATCTATCATTTCGCTGACGGTAATATAGTGGGAATTTGGGTCAACTCAGGCTTATTGGGCCTTCTGCTGCAACTCGACTCTATTCCTCCTATCGGGCAGTCTGAGTCCTATCTATCTTTTAAGGCGGGCAAGGATAATAGGTTAAAGTTGGCTACAGACATACAGCCTAACCAGTAGGTCGTACTTGATTACAGAGCTAATATATTTTAATTAGAAACATCATTAGCCCTTATGTTTATAAAGTATAAGGGCTAGTGTAGAAACATCTAAGATATTCCTCGATCAACATTAAATGAATAGGAAAATAAATCTTCGCACAAAAAGTAAAGTTATCCTTGTTGTACTGGGTTTCAGTCTGTTTGCATTTGGAAGTTTGCTTTTCACATTTATTAAAAGTTCCAGAATAGATATTGAACATGTTGAGCTTACGGAAATTGCTGAAAAAGTACAAATAGATGTTCTTCTGACTACGATTGCAATGGATGAATTTTACTTATATGGGGATTCCTCGTTTGAAAGCAATATTTCTCACAATTTCAAAAATGCCGAAGATCACCTCTCATCAATCAACGCTATAATCAGAAGTCATAATCGGAAAAATATTAAAAGCAGTAGGGATAATTTTATCCGAATAATTATTGAGATCCGAGATCAAATTAAAATTTTGGAAGGGTTGACAACAAAGGAAAAATTGATGAACTCAAGATTTGACAATACTGCTATTAAACAGGCATATCTAGATTTTAACAAAAGCTTCGGTGAGTTTGAAGCTGAACTGCATAATTATATTATTCGGAGTAATTCAAATTTCAAAAAGGAACTGCAAATCCTTTTAATTTCTTCTTTTCTTGTTCTCCTACTTTGTATTTACGTCATATTAAAACTGATAAATGCAATGATCCTGGCAGATTTACTAATTATTAATAAAACCGTTGAAATAGAGCAGAAAGAGCGACACCGGATAGCCATGGACCTTCATGATGGAATGGGATCTTTGTTATCCAATATTGGATTATACATTAAGCTCTTGCAAGTAGAAAAATTTGATAATAAAGGAATTGTCAAAAAAATGGATCAACTCAGACAACTCTCAGATCAGGCTTATAATAGCTTTGAAGAGGTAATAGACAATCTTAATCCCGTCTATCTCAATAAATATGGACTAGTCAAATCACTGGAAGACCTATTCAATAAAATTAATAATACAGGTAAAGTATATTTTGACCTTCAAGTTGAAAATTTACATTATCGTCTTTCGCCTTCTACTGAAGTAATATTGTTCAGAATTTGCAATGAATTAATAAATAATACTCTAAAGCATTCCGGTGCGAAAATGGCCAAGATAGTCCTCTCAAAGATTAGGAATAAGATAAGCCTCCGTTATACGGATGATGGAATTGGATTTAATCCGGTCATTGACTATTATCATAATGGGGGAAAAACCGGACTCAAGAACTTGGCAAGCAGGGTTGAATCCCTGGGTGGTACATATAAAATGAAAAGCACTCCGGATCATGGAGTTTATATTCATATTCAATTCAGTATAACTTAATTTTGGGACTTCTATATATGACCATGAAAAGAATTAAAGTCCTCATTGTGGATGATCATAAAATATTTCGGGACGGTCTGAAACTTTTATTCAATAAATTTTCATTTGTTGAAGTGATAGGTGAAGCATCAGACGGGGAAGAATTCATAGAATTAGTGGAAAAGCAATATCCGGATATAATATTTATGGATATAAGTATGCCTCTGATGGATGGTATCGAAGCCACTGAACAAATCCTACTGAAGTATCCTGACATGAAAATTATCGTACTTACTACATATAAGGATGATGATTATATTGAACGAATGCTCCTTGCCGGAGTGGAAGGTTACATGTTAAAGAATTCTGAATTATCAGACTTTGAAAATGCAATTAAAAGAGTATTTGCAGGAGGGAATTATTTTTCAGAGGAAATATTAGCTCATTTGATGAGAAACTTGAATAAATTAAAACAACGTGAGACGGCCAGAGCCAAGCGGGCAAATTTTACTTCCAGAGAGATGCAAATACTTGAGTTGATATGCCAGGGCCATAACAACAAACAAATTGGTGAAATTGCTTTTTTAAGTCCAAAAACGATTGAAAAATATAAAAGCGATCTTTTTCAGAAAACAAATGTTTTAAATACTGTAAACCTAATTGTTTATGCATATAAGCATCAATTGGTGGATTTTTAATTTCCAATACTTTCACTTCTCCTGAGCCTATCATGCTATTCTTGAACCTCCATCTGTTTGGATTCTCACAGAGCCATACATACGGCAAAGACATAGAGTTCATCCCGATAAGTAACTAATACCGAACATTTCTATTCTTTTTCAGGGTTATCCTTATGCTTTATAGGGTTTTCCCTATATGAAACCATATCTGCCTAGGGTAAGTTTGTAATAACCAATGTATATGCTCCAAGAGACAAACAAATGTCACTTCATTATTAAGCAATGGCAAAAAATATTCTAATTCTAACTGATTTTTCTGGAGGGACCTGGGATGCTGTGCGTTTTGCCGTGAAATTTTTGAGAAACGGGGAAACAACCATAAATCTTCTGCAAACCTATCAAAAGCCCGAGGTGGGGCAGTCCATGATCCGGGACATTGTCCCAATATTAAAAAAGATTTCAATTGATGATCTTAAAGAATTAAGAAGAAAAATATTAAACCAGTTTGAAATTCCAAAAAGGAGGGTAAAGCCTTTATCAATTGAGGGAAACCTGAATTCCCTCCTGTCAAATCAATTGAACCTGAAAGATATTGACAGTGTTGTGGTTGGTTTGCATAGTTCAATCCCTGATACTGGATTTTTAATCCGGCGTAAAATTTCCAGGGTAATAAAATGTAGTTCTCATCCTTTGTTTATTTTACCGGGTAGGTTTTCGGATTCAGAATTCCACAAAATTATTTTCGTATCAGATACATACAACCTACCCTCAGCAAAGGTGCTGGATAAATTAAAATATCTTGAAAGCCTAGCCAGATCAGGAATTCATATTTTATTTATTGTCCAGAATGATACCCATGATATCCCGGCGAACATTAAATCCAATATTATTAAACACTTATCAGGATTCAAGGTAACCACAGATTATTTGCATAATGCGTCAATAGATCTCAACCAAAATTATCAGGATTTAGCGAGCCACAACCTGGTTGTTATTGAAAAAACCAATTACCAAAGATTCAGGAGATCTATTACAAAAAACCTCAAGTTATCTCTTAATCGCGCGAATGGAATTCCTGTTTTACTTATTGTACCCTGACACTCCTATTTTATGGTTGAGACAAACATAGATAAAATTTTGGTCCCTATCGCGATTACCAAGGAAGGAAAAACTGCCTTAAATCAGGCCGTGTATTTTCATCAGGTATTTTCGTCAAGAATCACTTTGCTTCATATTGTTCCTCCAAGTCACATAATTAAGAGAATATTTAAATATAAGGAATACAGAAAAAGAAAAAAAAGAAGTCAAAAAAAATTAACTGAATTTGTAAGAAGAAATTTCAAAGGAACTATTCCAGACTATATTGATTTGATGATCATAGTTGGGGAATTAGTTCCTACAATCATTAAAATCGCTGATAACCAAAGATACGATCTGATAATATTAAAAAAAAGCAAGAAAACTAAAGGGCCTTTTTACAACCTCAGAAAACACAATACAGAACGAATAATCGGAGCGTCATCATGCCCGGTGTTAACCATCAAAGAGACTTGGACCAAAATGGGTATAAGGGAGATATTAATACCACTTGAAATTGGCAAGCACATTAGAACGAAGATCTTTTGGGCCATAGAACTTGCACGGAAATTTAAAGCAAAAATCCGAATAGTCTCGGTTCTTAAGATTAACATAGATATTGAGGAAAGCTACACATACAGGAAGTGTAAAATTCTTGAGAAATGGATTAAGGGCCATGACATAGAATGTGATATAAGAATTCTAAAATCAAAAGAACATAAAATGCATGAGACTGTTCAAATATTTTCAATGAAGGAGTGTCCTGATCTGACAATTATCATGACGCACCAGGAATCAGGAATAGATGAAAATCATATAGGAAGGTTTGCTACAGAAATTATACACAACTGTCCCACACCAGTATTAAGTATCGTGCCCGAACGTGATAACGTTTTTTCATTTATGCTCAATTTCTTAAACATCCGATAATTAAAAAAAATAACCAAAGGCAATAATTATATGACATCAAAGATTCAGGAAGGGGTTGATAAAGCCCAAAATCAGGCAAATATCCTTCTTAAAGAAGCAGACGAAAAGGCAGTCCAGTTCCCGGATGGGGGGAACATCACAATTTTAGCCGTGACCACACTCTCAGGAGGTGATATCACTCATGCAATTCCTGATAACACGGGGTATATAACTGAAGGACAACTCTTTCTGCGTAGAGCCACTGAGATAAGCAAGGTTATCGTTGACCCTTTCAGGAGCCTGTCCAGATTAAAACAGTTGGTGATTGGCAAATCTACCCGGTCAGATCATCCCCAAGTTATGAATGCCGCAATCCGTCTATATGCAGATGCCGCAAATGCAAGAACCAAACTTGAAAATGGATTCGAGTTGACCGATTATGATAAACGGGTCCTGAAGTTTGCGGAAGATTATTCAGAAAGAATTTTGGCGATAGATGTAAATCTTGAAATAGACCAAATGCTGGATCAAACCTGGCATTTGTTTCAGGCGTACATGTCAAAAGATGAAGTAGGTATCAAACAAGAATTTGTTGATGTTTATTGGAAGAATTAATCATCGATGAAAATTCAATTAAAATATAATAAAACAGCTTTACGGGAATTTCAAAAAAAATTGATGATCCGGGAGCGGGCCCTTCCTACACTAAAGAATAAGGAGGCTGTCCTTAGGGCTATGGTCTTAGAAGCAAAAAAAGAGATAAAACATATTGATGATTTATTGTTATCCAAAATAAAAAAGAATGAACCCTGGAAGGATTTATGGCAGGAATTCAACACAAACCTGATACAAATTGCTAAAGTACCCTCAACCAAAATTAAAGTAGCTGGAATTGATATTCCGGTATTTGAAAATCTGGATACTATAGAAGAGGATTTCAGCCTTTTTAGTAATCCTTACTGGTTCAGGAATGGTGTTCAGGAGTTGAAGGAGGTCCTTGAGATTCGTGTCAGAAAGGAATACCTTTCAAATAAAATACTCCTTTTGGAGCAGGCCCGAAAAAAGGCACACAAAAAGTAAACCTTTATGAAAAAGTTCAGATACCCACCCTGGCTTCGGCCATCAGACAGATAAAGAGATACCTGGAGGATGAGGAGAATCTGGCTAAAGCCGGACAAAAATTATTGAAACAACGATTGCAAAAAGGAATACCGTCATGATTGCACAAATGGTAAAATTTTCTTTCGCGGTTTATCATGCAAATTATGAAGAATTTCTTGATGATATTCAGGAAATTGGAACGGTGCATATCAAAGGACAAAAAAACGAAAACTATGTTGAGGAATTAACAGATCAGCAGAAGGATTTCAAGGATATTTCAAATTCATTGGAAGAGATGAAGAAACTGAACGTCCCTGCAGGTGTGGTTGAATCGACTAAAGGATGGAAGAAATTAATAGAGGAATTTCAAAATATTTCAATTGATTTTAATCACTATAAACAAGAAAAGGAAGAGCTTTCTATATTAATTCAGGAATTGGAACCATGGGAAAATTATTCATCTTATTTTGTTGAAAGACTAGAAAAGTACGGCATCAAAACCCGGTTTTTTAAGATAAAAGCAAAAAAATTCAACGTGCAGTGGCTCACCGTATACCCCATGGAAATAATCAGCCAGGTTGGAAACGATATCTTCCTGATTCTGTTTGGCCAGGATGATACATTCCTTGAAAATGCTGAGGAAATCGATCTCCCGGAATTTGAAATCCATTCCCTGGATGGCCGGCTTGCTGAAACGGAAGAGAAAATCAAAGTAAACGAAGAGAAAAAAGGACATCTGGCTGGAATGGCAATTCCGGTACTCAAAAAAAAGTCGCAGGAGTTATCCGTAAGAATCAACCGATTATGAATAAGATCTTCCCCCTATCACGATTAATTAAAAATGAAAGTAATTCTGGTGTAATGTTAATCATTGCAACACTGTTAGCTTTAATTATTGCAAACTCACCATTTGAAAAATTTTATTTTGATTTCCTTGAATCTACATACTTTGGTGTTGAATTTCATAACTGGTCATTGAAAAAACCCATGTATTTTTGGATTAATGATGGTCTGATGGCGGTTTTCTTTTTACTAATTGGTTTAGAAATAAAAAGAGAGCTGATTATTGGTGAATTGTCAAAATTAAACAAAGCCATACTACCAGTATTATCAGCTGTAGGTGGCATGGTCTTTCCTGCAACCATTTATTTAATCTTCAATCATCATAATGATGTTTATGCAAATGGTTGGGCCATTCCAATAGCAACAGATATTGCATTTGTTTTAGGCGTTTTATCATTACTTAACAATAAAGTACCAATTCAATTAAAAGTCTTCCTTATTTCGCTTGCAATAATTGATGATCTAGGAGCAGTTTTATCAATTGCAATTTTTTATACAGAGAAAATATCTTTACTGTACATAATTATTGCATTGATTGGATGGTTGGTTTTAATTATTATTAATATAACAGGTTGTAAAAAACTATGGAGTTATATTGTCATTGGTGTTTTGGCAATCTGGCTTCCATTACTGCTATCCGGTGTTCATGCAACAATTGCCGGTATTTTGGTCGCTGCTGTTATACCTATCGCGAGAAAAATTGATTCTGGAATATTTATTAAAAATATTGATGTTACTCTTAATGATTTTAAAAAACACTCCTTTTCTGAAGTACTCTATTGTTTAAATACAGGACAATTTAACAGCGTCGAAAAATTGAAGCATTATTATAATAATGTATCATCTCCATTACAAACGCTGGAAAATAGATTGCGAAATTTCTCCTTATTCTTTATTATGCCATTATTTGCATTTGCAAATACAGGAATTGTATTTAAAGACATCCAAATAATTACATTATTTAGTAATCCTTTGACTATTGGGATCTTTTTTGGCTTATTTATCGGAAAATCGGCAGGAATAACCCTGTTTACATATATTGCTTTAAAACTCAAAATTGCAAAACTATCATCCAAGGTAAGTTTTTTGCAGATCATTGGAATAGGTTTTTTATCAGGTATCGGCTTTACAATGTCAATATTTATAACTGAATTGGCATTTCATGGAGATTATTTGGTTAATATCTCTAAAATTTCTATACTAACTGCATCAACATTATCCGGTATTATTGGGTATATAATTTTATCAATTAGTCCTATAAAAAGTTCATTAAAATTGTCCGAGAGATAAGATTTTCTTAGTAAATTCCATCCTACAATTCGATTAAAATTATATTTGGATATAATTCTTTGAGTCAGGCAAATTGAACCCTGTATTTGACCTAATTATTTGGAGAACGTAGGTTATGATAAAATATATTTTAATTTTACTTGGATCAGTCTTTCTTGGATTAGGCTTTATTGGAATAGTTGTACCCGGACTTCCGACTACTCCATTTTTATTATTAGCAGCCGGTTGTTATGTCAGAAGTTCAGATCGATTATATTCAAGGCTTTTAGAACATAGATTATTTGGTAAGTACATACATAATTTCAGAGAAACACGATCAATACCATTACGTAGTAAAATTATTTCAATTATCGTGATGTGGATTATGATTGGTTTATCTGTTTATATATTTACTGAAATTTTCTATGTCAAAATAATCATTGTTGTACTTGGAATAATTGGCACCATAGTTATCTTATTAATATCAACCACAAGGAAATAACTGAAAATCCTTTTGATTTTTTAACACCGCTCTTTAACGTTACCACCAATCGGTACATTTTGATCCCTCACCTTTGAGTTGTTGATGTTTTGCGGGAAGCAGAAGTTGAAGCATATGTAGCCTCTTACTTTTGTCCCAGTAATGACTTTGAAGACCAAAATGAGGATTGGATATTTATATCTCAATCCTTCGCAAAAATAGAGTTGATTCATATTAGTGGCGGAAATGGGGGTACAGATTATTTGAAATTTGAAGGAATTGAGCCCAGCAGAAAATAACTACTTCTTTGAAAGTAAGATTTCACCACAAAACGTACATCTCGTAGTTATAAGGCGTTTAATGCGTAAAACAACCTGTGATTTATCACATTTGGGACATTTTCTTCTCTCACTGGTACATAGAACAGTTGTACAGGAAACGAGAATAGCTATAATTAGAAGAAATGGGTTCATATTTGCAATTTTAATAAGTCTTTGTGACAATATTTAAATCTGATTTATCCTTCCTTTTTAACAAAACTGCGCAACCCTTTAAGCCTAAAGAAGCAATCATATTTAATAAGAATGTTGAGAAAACCAAGATAGAAAACATTGCATCATCTATTATACAAAGTTCCAGACCAATAGCAGCTAATATAAAAGCCACTTCAGCCCTGCCGCACATACCTATCCCGATCGTAAGAGATTCCAGATTTGAAAATTTCTCCAATCTGGCCATTCCCCCGGCACTTATCACCTGGGAAAGGATGCAGCCAGCAACAAGCACTACCAGAAAAATGATCCCGTTATAGGTAAATGCCTCAAATGTAATATGAAATCCAAGTGAAATGAAAAATATCGGTCCCAGGAAAGAGTATGCAATGCTGTAAAGACGATCCTTTACCTTAATAATTAATTCACTGCTGGCTACCTCTTCGCGAAAAAACAACCCCGCCAGATAAGCCCCGAGGATCATATGCAAACCTATTAATTCAGCAAATAATCCGAATCCAATCCCCAGCATAAGCAAGAAAGTAAAACCCTTTCCACCCTGATCGCGAAAGAATCTACTGAGGAAGGGATAGAGAAAATAACCTGTAACGATTACAATGCCGAAAAACAATGTTGCCTTTGCACCAATCATTACAAGATTGAGAATACCGATTTCTTCACTTTTTATAACCGATAAAATCAAACTGAAGAAAATTAATGATATAAGATCGTCTATAATGCAAGATGCCATAATTATCCGTGCCAGCCTGGTGTTCTGAAGATTCAGATCATTGAGGATTTTCAGGGTAACTACAACGACTGTTGCCGTAAATGTTATGCCGACAAAAAGAGCAGTGTGAAAAGGAAGGCCAAACAGCAATGCAATTGACATGGATGTCAAAAACGGGAACAAGGCCCCGACCATGGCTATCCCCAAAGATTTACGTACTGCTGTGACAAATTCGCGGGGATTTGTTTCGACCCCGGTATGAAGCATTATGAAAAAAATACCAAGTTGTGCCAGGATATCAATAATTTCATTCGGTTCGATCAAACCAAGAACGGCAGGCCCTATTATTATTCCTGCAATTAATTCGCCCATTATGGTAGGTAGACCAATCTTCCGCAATAGTACAGCAATGGCCCAGATGGCTATCATTAAAATGAGCAATTGCTTGAAAACTGGTATGTTTAAGAAAATACCCATCCAGTATGTTCAACATCGACGTTTCCACAAGATAAATAAAAAATGTAACTCCGTTATCCGAGAAGATCTGAACCGTTAAAATTGGTGCTCAATAAGTTCCAATATATTTGCATCCTTAATCCTTTGACAATCCGATCATAGTATTCAGAACGATCTTTATTGTAATGTTTGTCTTCAGTGTTTCTTCGCATGCCCAAATAATTACCTAACGTGGAGAGAATTTTCCAGGAAAGTTTGGCCAGACAAGACTATTAATGGAATGGCCGGAGGAAGGCCCGGATAAATTCTTCCAGATTGACAGAATAAGGAGGGGATGGGGTTCAGCCATCCTATCTGGTGGAAAATTTTCGTAATCGGGATAATCGACAGTGTGGATGCACTTTCCTGTTACGCAACAGATGGTAAGAAACTCTGGCAAAACAGCGCGGGATCCTCATGGAATATATTATCTCCTGAATCACGCGTACCCCAACTGGTGAGGGTAACAGAGTGTATGCCGTGGGCTGCCGTTGCCGGTTAAATTTCTTCGATGTAGATAAAGGCATGACGATCTGGTTGGTTAATATTGATTCTGCTCACCAGGCTGAATGGCATCGGATGGGAGTATTCGGTCATATGTATCCTCTGCGCTCATTAGAAACTACACAATTGATCAGATCATCGGGATGATTACCCCAAAGGTTTTCGCAGCGGATGCATTGCTGAAGTCAAAAACAATAAGCCAGGAGATAATATCTTCCTTTGTAGTGGATTTTTGCAAACGGCAGCACTGGGCCAACCAATCATTGGTATGGTAAATCACTGATCGGGCAAGCGGAAAGCATTGGGATCTAGCATCTGGAAAGCAGTACAACAACCTCTGATTATATTTTTAAAATACTGGCATAATCACTAGCCCAAACCTCATGCTGGGTCTGCCTTTGGACCACCGTCGGAATATTGAATCATCAATGTCCCCACTCTTTCGAACAATTCTGCACAAATGCATTCCAAATTACAACCTTGAATAACCGACAGAATATCAGCTATATATAGAATGAATTCTAAATAAACCCACTAACAAATGCTCAACCGACATTTCATCTACCCGTATAAGTGTTTTGATAATTATATTGACCATTTAAAACTATAAGGTTATGAGAAACAGTAAACCGATTATGATTATTTTCCTGGCAGTCCTTCTGAGTACTGGATGTGAGAAGTATAGTGACGGCGGACTGATAAGTAAGGCGGATGAGAACCTGCAGAATAGCTGGCAGCTGATATCATATTCCAGGAACGGGAACAATGAGACATCGCAGCTTTTCATATCCGGGTATTCGGAAGAATACACCCCCGGAGGCACCTATTCCCGAACCTATATAAATAAGGACGGAGAGCTGGTCTCCGAGACCGGCCATTGGGAACTAGCGGGTGACCAAAGGACGATCCACATTTCAGATGTCAGCAGTATTGAATACTTTTCCGAAAACAATACCACCATCTCCTCCTCAACCTACCTGATCTCAAAACTAAAGAAGGATGAATACTGGTACCATTATGAGAATGGGGGTGATGTTCACCTGTTCAAGTTTGTCCTGAAATAGGAACTAGCCCCATCCCTACCATCCGATCCTAGTAGTGGAGGCTGTTGAGCAGGTGCACTAGTCCAACGGCAGCAACTACATATACACCGAGGACAAGTCCCTTGGTGCTTAAATTCTTTGTCGGCAGCTATGGAAGCATGACAGGGAATATTGCAGCTCCTGCCACAATGGCCCCTGCCATCGCAAATGGAGGCTGGACAATTTATTAACTCCTCGTTTATAAAACCAGTCCCAGCCTCGAGGTCTGCTAGCATATTTTCCGGTTCAGCTTGGACCAGGGAAAGGAGTACTCTCCATGACTCTCTCTGAATAGAATTCCTGGTTGATTGAATACCACAGCGATGCGATCTGATCTAAATACCTTTTGACTTCAAATTTTCGAAAGATTTACAAATAATTCAGTTTATAGAATATGGGATATGAAAGAGAAACAAAAAAGAATACTGACTAACAGTTCCATTCTCCGTTAATATGCCTCATCTACCCATGACTCTTGTATGCTATGGTTCACCATCCTGTAGTGTTAATGCGTATTTTTTTCATTAGCCCTTATGTTTGTAAAGTATAAGGGCTAGTTAAAGGGCAGGCAGGTTGACCGACTCAATGAGTTTTCTTGTACCAGGATGATCATGTGCGGATCTCAAGGTACAATTAAACCAATTAAACATAATCCAAGATAATTACACCTGGTAATGTCAAATTACAGGTGATCATATGCTGTGAAAGGTCAAAAACTATTTATCTCCTCACCTAATGTTTGAAAAAATTACATATATTTATACTACTTATGCTATAGGAAGAATAGTATAAGCATAAAATGCTGAAATTCAACACAAAAACACGATACGGTTTAAGAACCATGATTAAACTTGCCATGCAAGGAAACAGTAGAGGAGTTCTTCAGAAAGAGATATCTGAAAGGCAGGAAAAAAATGTCGAAAGTGAAGCCGCTAATATGTTCCATATCTAAAAAAATAAATTATGAGAATAGCAGATGACATTACAGCCCTTATAGGTAATACACCTTTGGTAAAACTTAACAATGTAACAAAAGATGCTCCAGCAAATCTGGTCGCAAAACTTGAATTCTTTAATCCTGCAGGTTCTGTAAAGGACAGGATAGCAATATCCATGATAGAGGATGCTGAAAAACGCGGGTTGTTAAATAAAGATATTGTTATTATTGAACCCACAAGTGGTAATACAGGCATCGGTCTTGCCTTTGTAAGTGCATCAAAAGGATACCGTCTTATCCTTACCATGCCTGAGAGTTTTAGTATTGAAAGGAGAAAAATATTAAAAGCATTTGGTGCTGAACTGGTACTTACACCGGCGGAAAAAGGCATGAAAGGTGCAATCGAAAAAGCAGAAGAGCTGGCCAGTAAAAATAAAAACACATTTGTACCACAGCAATTTAAAAACCCGGCCAATCCTGAAATTCACAGGTTAACAACAGCCGAAGAGATATGGAATGATACAGACGGCAAAGTGGATATTCTGGTTTCAGGAATTGGTACAGGAGGGACTATCACGGGTGTTGCTGAAGTAATCAAAGAAAGAAAACCGGATTTTAAAGCCATCGCTGTCGAACCGGTGGATTCTCCCATTCTTTCTGGAGGAAAGCCTGGCCCTCATAAAATCCAGGGTATTGGTGCAGGTTTTGTTCCTGATATTTTAAATACACAGATAATTGATGAAATAATCCAGGTTTCCAATGAAAATGCATTTAAAACAGCCAAACGATTAATCAAGGAAGAAGGTATCTTCTGCGGTATCTCATCCGGTGCAGCGGCACATGCTGCGTTAGAGGTTGCCAGCAGAGCTGAGAATAAAGACAAGTTAATAGTAGTTGTTTTACCTGATACAGCGGAAAGGTACTTGACAACAGCATTATTTGAAGACTGAATATACTCATTTAACTCCCAGAAAAGCTGGAATCATGGGCATTATATTTCTTAACATCAATCCCAGGATTAACAAAATGTATTCCGGATATTCGGGAGATAATCAGCCATATGACCAGTCACAAGCAGAGTTTTTTAAACTTAGAGCTTGACGGAAGCGATTATGCGAAATATGCTTTGTTATTGCTATACTCATACTTGTACTCAGTGCCTACATGAAATTTGGAGCCTAGATATTCCCGACTATAAATTATTCCCTAATAATCTAAATGGTGAATTCGAGATGTCAGGTTGATATTGGGAATTTCGGAAGATTATTTATATGGCAGCTAAACTAGATGTTAACTATGTATGTCCGAACTGTAGATCTTGCCTGCTGGTCTGTAACAATATTGTACTGATTATAAAATCACGCACTGAGAATAAGCAGGGAGTATTACTATTGAATCCTGAGCTGGGTAACTATGAATATATCTGTCATGAGAAATTAGACTTTAAAGGGATAGAATGTCTTGATTATTTTTGCCCTGTGTGCAATTCCAAATTAACTACTACACATGTAAATATGAATCGGGCCAGAATAATTATGATCGATGAGGATCTCAAAGAATATGATTTATTCTTATCAAGACCTATTGGGGAGTAATCCACATTAAAACTGAGCAATAGCGAAATACAAAGAATAAAAGATAAAAACTACATACATTATGACGCAAATTCAAAAGGATAGCGTATCACGCTTACTTAAAGAAAATAACAATAGAATGGAAATTTTACGGGTCATAGATTTTAGGGGATAAAATACATTTGAAATGAATAAGCTGGCATTTACTACTAAGGCCTTACACACTAAATATCCTAGGAGAGATCCTCAGGGAGCACTTAGAATGCCTGTATATCAGACTGTGGCGTACGAATATGAAAATGCTGAAGGCATTGAAGCCGCCTTTATGGGAACCCAACCGGGCCACGTATATTCGAGATCTACAAATCCTACCATCGAATACCTGGAACAAATTATTCAGAATTTAACAGGATCATTGGGAGTTATAGCTCTTTCTTCAGGAATGGCGGCAATATCAAATTTGATCCTCGCCCTGGTAAAGTCAGGTGATAATATTATCTCCACCAAGCATATTTTTGGAAATACATATTCATTATTTGAAAAAACCCTGAGGCCTTTTGATATTGAATTCAAATTTGCAGACTTAACACAAACTTCGAAAATAAGCAACCTGATTGATGATAAAACCCGGGCTATCTTTTTTGAGACGGTTTCCAATCCAATGCTTGAGATAATAGATGTTAAATCTTTGTCGAAAATAGCTAGTGAAAATAATATCGTCTTAATTGCTGATACTTCGATTACCCCATTATACATTTTCAATTCAAGAGAATATGGAGTTGATATTGAAATTATTTCCAGTACAAAATATATTTCGGGAGGAGCTACCGCTGTTGGGGGTCTAATTATTGATTATGGGAAGTTTGATTGGGCAAAAATTAACAAACTTCATGATGATACAGTGAAATATGGTGAATTCGCATTACTAAATAAACTTAGAAAAGAAGTATACCGTAATCTTGGAGCATGCATTTCTCCTGGAAACGCTTTTCTTCAAACCCTGGGACTTGAAACCTTAACCTTAAGAGCAGATAAAGCATGTAATAATGCAATGCTTATCGCCGAAATGCTTGAAAAACACCCTGGAGTTCTAACAGTTAATTATCCTGGATTAAAAAGTTCCAAATACCATGACATTGCTACAATACAATTTAAAAACCTATATGGAACCATCTTAACCTTCAATTTATCTTCAAAAAAGCATTGTTTTCAATTCCTGAATAAGTTGAAAATAATCAGGCGTGCCACAAATCTCAACGATAATAAAACACTTGCCCTGCATCCCGCCTCAACAATATTTGCGGAATTCGATGCTGAGAAACGTGAAGAAATGGGAATTAATGATAATATGATACGTTTGGCGATAGGCATTGAAGATTGTGAAGACCTGAAAAATGATATCAATAAAGCCCTGGATAAAATCTCTGAATAATGCACAACAGTAAGATACTGAATATAATACACAAGAAATGAATAAATTAGATGATCTAAGATCAAGGCTAAATCAATATAATTCCGCGGTAATAGCATTTTCAGGTGGAGTGGACAGTACATTTTTAGCCCGTATTGCCCAAGACTGCATTAAAGGAAACCTGATGTTAGTTACAGCAACCTCCTCAACCTATCCTTTCTATGAACTGGATGATGCAAAAAAGATCGCAGCATTATTAAAAATAAAACATAGAATTATAGTCTCTGAAGAAATCGAGATACCAGGATTTTCAAATAATCCTCCCGACAGATGCTATTATTGTAAAAGTGAACTTTTTCGTAAAATAAGATTCATTGCAGAGCAAGAAGATTACGAAGTTGTTTTTGATGGTAGTAATGCAGATGATTTAAATGATTATCGGCCTGGGAGAAAGGCCCTTAAGGAAAAAGGGATATTATCACCCCTTGTTGAGGTTGGATTAATAAAGGAAGAGATCAGGGAGTTGTCAAGGGAATTAAATTTACCCACTGCAGATAAGCCTGCATATGCTTGTCTCGCTTCAAGATTTCCATATGGAGAGGAAATTACAAAAGAAAAGCTAGATAGGGTTGCTTTCGTAGAGAAAGAGATCAGGAACCTTGGTTTTAAAACATTCAGGGTACGTAGTCATGAAAACCTGGCAAGGTTAGAATTTGATCAGAATGAAATGGATGAAGCCTGGATGGCGAGGAGTAAATTCATATCAGTTTGTGAAGCTGCTGGCTTTGTTTTTATCACAATGGATCTAAAGGGATTTAAATCAGGATCAATGAATATAACATTGAAAAATCAAAATTCTGCTACCAATACCGTATAGGATTTACAGTTACATGCATTTAGATTCTTGCAGATCTTTACTTATTGCTTTTCTCTGTAAAGTAGAAGACTTATTTGAGTTTTATTAATCAGTATTACCTCTGAATTCAGATGGTGGTATTGTGAAAATTTAGCATTTTTGTATGTACTATCAGGACGATAGATTATGGATTGGTACGCTAAGGAATATTTGTGTCATGACCTGCCTACCCAGCCCAGGCCGGAATTAGGAATCATACTTGTTACCGGGGCAACGGGATACATAGGCGGAAGATTGGTGGCTGAACTGCAAGAACGTGGATACAGGGTTCGGATCATGGTTCGAGGTTCCTCTCCGGTACATAAGGAACGATGGCCCGATGCGGAGATTGTTGTTGCAGATGCAATGAATGTGGGAGATCTGAAGAAGGCCCTGGAAGGTGTTACTGTGGCTTACTATCTTATTCATTCCATGTTGCTCGGTAAAAAGGAATTTGAATATGCTGACATTCAGGCTGTAACAAATTTCAGGTTCGTTGCCGAGGAGATGAAACTGAAAAGGGTCATTTATCTCGGGGGACTGGGAAGGTATCACCCGAATCTGTCAAATCACCTGAAAAGCAGGCTGAACGTGGCAGAGATATTGATGCGTAGCAAGGTACCCGGTACCATACTCAGAGCTGCCATTATCATAGGTTCGGGCTCTGCTTCGTACGAGATCATCAATAACCTGGTCAGGAACTGGCCCGTCTATGTTGTCCCTGCCTGGACAGAAACCCTCTGCCAGCCCATAAGTGTCCGTGATGTGATCAAATACCTTGTAGGCGTACTGGAACTGGATGAGACAACCGGCAAATCATATGAGATCTGTGGAGATGAGGTTCTCAGCTACAAGGAGATGATCAGGATCCTTGCCAGGATTCTCAGAAAAAGAAGGCTATTCCTGAATTCCCACATATCGAGCATTAAGCTATACAGCTATTTCACTAGTCTTCTAACACCTGTACCTGCTCCCATTATCCAGTGCCTGATGGAAAGTGTCAAAACTGAGGTGATTTGTAGTGACAGTGCTATCAAAAAACTGATACCTTTCAAAACCATCAACTACAAAGTTTCTCTCCTCAGGGCCCTCTCCAGGGAAGATCACGATGCCATATATACACGCTGGTCAGATGCCTACCCGCCTGCCAATGAACTGGCCATGAAGCTGACAGACCTGGAGCCTCCCCCGCATTTTATAAGCTCCTATTCCATTCTCACTGAAAAATCTACCCAAAACCTATTCCGCTCCATTTGCAGGATAGGTGGCAAAGAAGGCTGGTTCCACACCAACTGGATGTGGAGGTTGAGGGGATTCATAGACAAGCTATTAATGGGTGTAGGGACAACCCGTGGAAGAAGATCTGAGTCGGAACTGCGGATCAACGATGTCATCGGATTCTGGAGAGTTGAAGATCTTGTTCCTGACAATAAACTGCTTCTAAGGGCAGAAATGATATTGCCGGGAAAGGCCTGGCTTGAATTCAGTATCCGACCGGAAGACACCCAGAGGAACAGGTTGTCGGTAAATGCTTATTTCCAACCTAAAGGGATTCCAGGCAAGCTCTACTGGTATAACTTTTTGCCATTCCATTTTATCATCTTCAAGGATCTACTGAAACAACTAGTGATACGAAGTTAAGAGGAAAAATCAGGTCAGATAGGATCATTCACGATAGGATCAACTGGAGACTTATCATGCTGGGAAGGATCATCAAAGGGCAGGGTGAAACAGAATTTTGATCCCTTTCCTTCACCGCTCTCAACCCATATCTTTCCCCCGTGGGTCTGAACAATCTTTTTTGAGATCGCCAATCCCAGTCCTGTACCTTCACTGGTGGTCCTGGTAATACTTCCCCTGTAAAACTCTTCAAAGACCAGTTCCTGCTCATTGTCCGGAATCCCCTGGCCATGATCCTTTATCTCAATTAGGAGTTGTTTATTCCGGGCTTTTACCAGCAGGTCTACAACACTGTTTTGATCTGAATACTGAATGGCGTTACTCAGCAAATTGGTGATGAGTTCTTCAATGGATAACTGAAAACCAAATATTTGATCAACGGGGTCATCTATCTCCACATGGATATGGATTGATTTTTCTTTTGCCTGGGATCCCAGATCAGTTACTATTTTTTGAATGGAATCACGGATGGAAAAATGACTGGTCCTGAACTCGTTGCTCAACTTTAGCTGTGTGATATACAGAAGATCTTTCACAAATTTGATCAGCGTGGCTGTACGCAGTGTGGCAATCTCAAGGAACTCCTTGCAATCCTGCCGGATAGATCCTGCTGGCTTGCTTTGCAGTACGTTCAGGGAGCTTTGAATGGCAGCCAGGTGTCCTTTGATATCATGTGTAATGCGGAGTACATATTCGTTTTTGATCTCATCTTTTTTCTCAAGTTCCATGTTGGCTTTCAGATATGCTTCTTCATGCCTGCGAGATCGCATCATAATGGAATTGGTGATATACACCACCAGGAAAGATGTACTGATAAATACCAATCCGGTTCCGAAAAGATATATCCTGCTCTCAAAAAGTCCTGGCGTAAAAAACCCATCCAGAGGATGGTGCTGAATAATACTCAAATATTCCAGGGTGGCAAGCAATATCACCAGGCTCCATGCAAAGCTTGCCTGAAGATAACTTTCCAGAGGAGTTAGGACGATACTGGCCATAACCATATGAAATATAAAATAAACAATGAAAGGATTCTCTATTCCTCCTGAAAAGTGAAGTAATAGGGTCAGGACAAAAAAATCAAGGGAGATCTGGATGTTGGTAAACAACCTGAGCGGCAGGGTAGGATCCCTGTCCTTATGTCGCTTAATTCTCATCAGACACAGGCGGTACAGGATATTTAGCAATAGAAAAGCAGCCGAAACAATATACAAACTGAATTCACATACAGTTATTTCCAGGATTCGACTGGAGACAAATGTGACCAGAACGATACACAGAACACCCAGCCACCTAAGCCGGATCAACCAGAGGGAAAAGCGATAAAGCTTGTTGCTTCTCGGATCCATGATGAATTCACCGGAATATCATGCCTCCGGGCTACCTGCCATCAATTGTTCCAAAGCGGAGAGTAGTTCTTCTGTTTCAAATGGTTTATCCATCATGGATACGAATGGCAGATCCTTAATGTCTTCGAAAGCATCTCTGATATTTACTCCCATCGTATCCAGCATCCCCGTAATTACAAGAATAGGAAGGTCCTTATTTTCCGGATCGCGCTTGATGGTATGTGCAAGTTTGTGACCCTCCAGGTCTGAGGCCATCATCACATCAAGGATTAACAGATCCGGTTTACGGGATTTTAATTTCCCCATTCCGGTTTCTGCATCATTGGCAGTATCAACCTTGAAATTATGTGCTTCGAGTATGGCCTGCAAGGACGTGGTCAGATCCTTGTCATCATCGATAATAAGAATGTCTCGGGTTTCCATGATCAATTCGGTTTAGTTATGGCAAATTACTCCAATTATCTTGAAATGTCAATCACTTCATTGATTTCCAGCATAAGATAGACAAAGTTATTTAATAGATGGATGGAAACACCCACATCAAGGCACCCGGCGTCAGCTTTAACGATTAGATCCGTATTTTTCTGATTGCTACTTCTTGAAGGTTTTTATATAGTTCACTATATCCCAGATGTCTTCGTCAGGAATTTTGTTTTCGAATTTGGGCATTTCATCCCGGCCGTATTTGGACTTGTAAAACTGTTCTCCATCTGTCTGGCCCACGTAGGCATCACTGGTTAAATCACCAGGGAAGGTATCAAGTCCCCGGGCTTTGCTGCCATCACCGAGACCGGTTTTCCCATGACAGGAGGCACAATTCTTTGAATATTGCATTTTCCCAATCTTAAGTGATTCATTATCTGTAGTGTTGGGGTTTTCCATTTTCTTAAATTTACCGGGTACTTCCCATGGTTCTGAAGCTTCCTGAAAAATCAAAGTCGCAGAGATAAATGTTGCTGAAAATAATAAAGTAATCAGCATTGCCAGGGTTTTGTTTTTTTTATTCATGATAGCTCTTTCTTCATTGTTTTGTAAATACTTAACAAATATTAAACCAAACCAAATTTTTATGTTTATTCCAGATAAATATAACACAAAAATACTCGGATCCTACACTATAAATGCAAAATTCAGATACATTTATCTGAATATATTGCCTTGTTGGGTGGCATCTGCCAAATATCCAATTTTATTATTATTTGAGAAATCTAAATAATATGATAATGATACTTTTTTTCTTTCCCAATCATATATTGTCGTCTGTTCATTAACACTCATCCTAATATTCCTTGTCTTATTTAGATTCTCCTTATAATGATTACGTAATATACTGTAAATCAGCACTCAGATTTTGCATTGACTATCCGAGTTAGTAGCTTTATTTAATAATTTCATTCCTCTCGCAAGATTCGACCGGATAGCACTTGGCATACCAATTTCCAATTTTCGCTTTTCATCTTCTCAATCACCGAATGAACAATTTATAAAAATATTCACCCTATAAATTAAAAACCATGGAATTAAATGAAGACAAATTACACGAATTATTGGGCAAGATGGTAACTGAAATGGGAGCGGCAGCTAATGGCGCTCTAATAATAATGGGAGATAAACTTGGTCTCTATAAGTCATTTGCTTCGAATGGCCCCATGACTTCGGAACAAGTCTCTGAATCAACGGGAACAACTGAAAGATACGTTCGGGAATGGTTATCAGCACAAGCTGCATCAGGGTACATTGAATATGATGCTGAGACCGAAAAATTCTCAATGACACCAGAACAAACTGCAGTTTTTAGTGATGAGGAAAGTCCAGTGCTTATGACTGGTGCTTTTTATGGTATTTCATCAATGTATATAGATGAACCTAAAATCGAGCATGCTTTTTTGTCTGGAGAAGGAGTTTCCTGGGGAGATCACGATGGCTGTTTGTTTTGTGGCACTGAGAAATTCTTCAGACCTTCTTATAAAGCCAACTTGGTTTCTACCTGGATTCCAGCCCTGGATGGAGTAGAAGAAAAATTACAAAAGGGAGCAAAAGTCGCCGATGTAGGTTGCGGACATGGCGTATCTACTGTTGTAATGGCACAAGCTTTCCCAAACTCAGAGTTTATAGGCTATGATTTTCATAATGAATCTTTGGAACATGCAACTGCCATGGCAAAAGATGCAGGCTTAAATAATATTTCGTTTAAAATGGCATCTGCGAAGACCTTTCCGGCAATTGGATACGACTTGGTCACTTTCTTTGATTGCCTACATGATATGGGTGATCCTGTCGGGGCATGTGCCCATGTAGTTAAGGCATTGAACCCCGATGGTACTTGTATGATTGTGGAACCTTTTGCCAATGATACGTTGCAGGAAAATCTAAACCCAGTTGGGCGAGCTTTTTATGCGTTTTCGACAATGATTTGCACTCCTAGTTCGATTAGTCAGGAAGTGGGACTTGGTTTGGGTGCCCAGGCCGGTGAAAAACGCTTAAAGGAAGTTGTCTCTTCAGGTGGTTTCAGTCGTTTTCGAAGAGCTGCAGAAACCCCATTCAATTTAATCCTGGAAGCACGACCATAGAAATAAAATGCCAGATAAAAAATAATGAATTATGATACTTTAACCTTTAAAACTCATTACCATGAAACATTTAATTAAAACCGTCATCAAAAGAATGATTTTCGTTATTCCTGTGTTGCTAATTACAATGACATTATCCGCGCAGGATAATGATGCTTATGAAAATGCTAAAAATGAAATTCAACAAACGTTCGGATCCTTTCTCTCAATGTTTGAAGCATTTCCCAAGGATGCCCTCCCAGGAGCCTGGGAAAACTTTAAGTTCTTGCAAAGCCCTGAAAGTGTAATTCCTCCAAAATATCGAGAGTTGATGCAACTTGCTGTAGCTTCCCAAATTCCATGTTCTTATTGCGTATTTTACCATATTACTGTTGCTAAAGCATTTGGTGCAACTGATGAAGAAATTAAGGAAACACTTGCGCATGGTGCACAAACAAGGCATTGGAGTATGATAATACAAGGGAATCAAGTTGATCTTGAGGCATGGAAGATTGAAGTAGAAGGAGCGCTCAAATACATGTCGGAAAAATCGAAAGAGTAAGTTCCTTTGGTAGTATGTTTAGGATAAAATTCCTGTTGTGAACCTGTCCGCTTAATAGACCATTAAATAATAACTGTGACTAACGCCTTGTGTTTAATAAGGGAGATTCGCTAAATAGAACGCATTGATAAAAATCCGGGTAGATCACCAAAAATCTACTCGGATTTTTCGTTATAGATCCCGTTTTGGTACTATTTCCCAACTATGTGCACAAAATCAAAGATTTTTAGGCATAGTTCTCCCAACCAAATTCATTTTATTTGGTCACAATTTGGTTATACTACTAGTTGGGCTGGTTTTTCCTGGGCCAGACGTTTGGCGATCCTGACTGCATTGGCAGTATGCACACCGAAGAAGATCCAGAGTATCTCATTTAGCTCCGTCCGGGCCTTGATCTTATCCAGGCTGTAATATTGCGGAAAAAGGTGATTCTTTCTCAGTCAGGATGACAGATCCCCAAATTTGACGAAGAACCAGCAAGGTGGCCCCTGGGTAATGTTTAAGGATACCCCTTACATTCACTTAATGATCCCGGCACCATCGCCAGTCAGTAAATGAAATACTTCTTAAATACACATTTATTCGTCTCTTAAAGTACCGGCTCGACGTGCTCCATTCTAAATAATATATTGCCTGTCTGGACTGGTCTGGATTGCAGGGATCCGTGAATTAGACTCAATCTTGAAAGATCTGTCTCTCTGTGTACTTTCTACCATTCTAAATAAGATCTAAATAAAAAGATCGAAATTCTGCTGATAACCTGTCTGCAACTTAGCCGTATCACATGATCGATATTTCTCAATATTATTTAGACTAATTCCATTGTCAATAGTCGTTTGACGGTTTATGGTGTAATAGCTACATTATATAAGAAAAATCGCATAACCGGACATATAATATGAAGTCTTCAAGAAAAAGTAAGAAATCGGACCGCAGGGAGTTTCTCAGGAACGGATTGGCTCTTGGAACTACTGCATTGGTTGGTGCTGGCTCTGCAGGGGGGTGTTCAACGCCTGAAACTGAATCTTCCGGAGAAAAAGTAAAATTGCTGACCACGGAAGGTAAACTGGTGGAGGTGGATAAAAACCAGTTACATCATTTGTCAGGTGATCCGGCCACAAGGCAAGACGCACGGCAGGGCATTCCAGGGAAGAAGTTCGTAATGGTTGTTGACCTTTCCAAGTGTAAAAATGCGAGACAATGCAAAGTTGCCTGTGATGAACATCACAATCTTACGCCTGACCGTCCTTTTATTAAAGTGCTGAAAATGCAGGACAATCCGAAATCTGCACCTTATTGGATGCCTAAAAAGTGTTTTCAATGTGATAATCCACCATGTGTAAAAGTGTGTCCAGTGGGCGCGACCTATAAACGTTCCGATGGGATTGTCCTGGTTGATAACGTCCGCTGTATCGGCTGCCGTTTTTGCATGGCTGCATGTCCTTATTCATCAAGGGTATTTAACTGGGGTAAGCCAGACCCCCCGGTGGAAAAACATGGCGAGGTCTATTCCCCGGAGACCAGTTCGCCAAGTACAATCGGGACCGTTGAAAAATGTGACTTTTGTCCGGATTCCATCAGGAATGGTGAATTACCACCATGTATACCTGCCTGTCCCAATGGGGCATTATATTTTGGAGATGAGATAGATGATGCAGTTACCAATGGATTTGAAACAGTAAGGTTTACTGCATTGTTAAGGGAAAAAGCCGGGTACCGGTATTTGGAGGAACTGGGAACATTACCCAGGGTATATTATTTACCTCCGTCCAACCGCATGTTCCCGTTTGAGGATGAACCATCCATCGAATCAGGTTTATATAAAGAAGAATAATTACATAAAATAATGGATAAATCAATACATTCCCAGGTGGGTGAAGGATTCCTGGACGAGATCAAGGATGATTTATTTCAAACTCTTTCCTGGAAATCGCCACGGTTTAAACTGTGGCTCGCTGCATTATTTATAATCATATTACTCGGTATTTTCGCCTATTACCGGCAAGTGAGATTTGGACTGGTCGTGACGGCCATGAGGGACTATACTTCCTGGGGTATATATATCTCCAATTTTGTGTTTTTCGTGGCTGTAAGTTTGATCGGGTCCCTGGTAAGTTCAATTCTCAAATTATCGAATGCCAAATGGAGCACCCCGCTTACAAGGATTTCCGAAATTATTGCCGTGGCATCCATCATTTGCGCAGCCATCATTATCATTGTGGATATGGGTCGTCCTGACCGATTTTTCAATGTTATTTTGCACGGAAGGATTCAATCACCGATAATCTGGGATGTGATAGTTATCTTTACTTATTTAATAATCAGCCTGTTGCTTTTGTACCTTCCATTAATTCCTGACATTGCGCTTTGCAGGGATCATTTAACTTCAGCACCCGGATGGAGGAAAAAGGTTTACAGGATATTAGCTGTAGGATGGAAGAGCAAGCCCGGACAATACAACATCATTCTGAAGTCCATCAGAATTCTGGGCATAATGATCATACCTGTCGCATTTGCCATTCATACAATCACATCGTGGTTATTTGCTACCACCTGGCGGCCTGGCTGGGATAGCACTAACCTGGGACCCTATTTTGTGTCAGGGGCATTCATGGTAGGATCGGGAGTTATTATTGTTGCCATGTTTTTTATCCGAAAATCCATGGGCCTTGAAAAGTATATCACCGAGAAACATTTTGACCATATGGGCAAATTGCTTGTTCTCTTATCACTCGTCTACCTTTATTTTAATATCAATGAATACCTGGGACCGGCTTTTAAAATGGTCGGGGTAGAAGGTGAGCACATAACTGAACTATTTACTGGTAAATATGCCCTGATGTACTGGATGGTACAGATATTTGGTCTGATATTGCCCATCCTGGTATTACTTCCGAAGAAGGGTAGAAAACCCTTTCCCATGCTGATAGTTTCATTTTTCGTAATCCTGGGTGCATGGTTTAAACGCTTCCTGATTGTCATACCATCCTTACAACATCCCTACCTGCCTATCCAGGATGTTGATGAATCCTACAGACGTTATTTTCCCACCTGGGAGGAATGGGCTATTTGTGCTGCTTCTGTGGCTGGAGTATTATTAATTATTACCCTTATTATGAAACTATTTCCGGTTATTCCGATGTGGGAGATTGCGGAGGAAAAAGGGATGAGGAAGGAAGACATTAAATAAAGATTGACATGAAAATGAATCGGCTAAAAAATCATTTGGATGGATCGTCCATTAAGATAGGTATTGGAATGATCCTCTTGTTCATTCTTGTGAATTTTGAATTACAGGCCATTGCGTTCATACAGGATGATGAACGAATCACTTCGGTAATTCAACTGGAGTTTTCGGTAGAAGATTCCCTTAAATATATAACCGCACAGGTGAATGAATACAATCTTGATAGCATAGGCAAACCCATTGGAGAACTGGACATTTATTTTTATGTCCAGAGAACCTTCAGCCAGTTGCCCATTGGAGATTATTTTAACACCACTGATGAAAACGGTGAAGTGAGAATTGAATTCCCACATGATCTGCCGGGTGACTCAGCCGGGAATGTGATCATTTTCGCCAGGATAGAGGAAGATGACATGTTTGAAGGTGCAGAGGTGAGTGGGATAGCGAGTTTTGGTATCCCTTTATACATTGATCATCGGGCAAATAAAAGATCACTCACAGCAGCCAGTGCAAATGCTCCCATAAGTCTACTCCTACTTGTTAATGGCATCATCCTGGCAGTGTGGGGTATAATTATATATATATTCATTGAGATTTTCAAGATACGCCGGGCAGAATAGCCGAATTTCATTCAACAATCAATTTTATATGTCAAATTAACTCCAGATGAATAATTATGAAATTTGGAGGGAACTATCAGGTAAATTAAGTGGTTACCTGATAGTACATGTAAAAGATGAAGAAGTAGCTAAAGATATTTTACAGGATGTGTTTTTGAATATATTAGATATTGAGAAAGGCAGATCCCTAGCCAATCTGTCTTAAACCAGGTAAATCCTTTGAATGGACAGGATGACCCCTATGATGATAAGGATCCATCCACTGAACCTTGGGAGATATTTAAGCAGGTCAGGATTTTTACTTAGACTGACTCCCCGGCTCATCAGTGCACTGATGGCAATCAGAGGAAATGAGGCCCCCAGGGCAAACAGGAGGGGAAAAAGTATGTTCTTCCCATGATCCACTGAAAGCGGGACAAGGATTCCGAAAAAGATAGCGGCGGTTGCCGGACAAAAACTCAGGGCGATTATGCTTCCTAAAGGGAAGGCATGGAGACCCGACCAGTTCCTTGAGCGGATAAATAACAGGATCCGGCCTTTGTAAAATCGGTTCAGGTTCAGAAGATCGGCCAGCAGCATCCCGATAAGAACCAGTACCGGTCCCAGAAAATAATTAACCAATATTTGCAATGCATAGCTGATCCTGGGGACCGACAGCACTCCGGAGCTCAACAGGATAGCTATTACCAGATAGGAAAAAAGATACCCGCAGATAAAAAAGAACAATGTCAGACCTGTGTTTCTGCGTTTGGCAGACCATCCGGTGAGCAGGGAAACAGAAGCGATATTCGTTGTCAGTGGACAGGGATGGACGGTCGTCATAATCCCTGCCAGAACACAGGCTCCTGCTGCCAGAATCAATTCATTCATTTTCTTGCCCGATCATCTGATGCAGTTCCTCTGAGAGCATCTTTTTAAATTCCACTTCATCGTTGTAGAGAGACCAGGAACGGTTCAGTACCCGGATACTGTCTTCCCTCCTACCCTCAAACCTGATGATCACCAGTGTGGATGTAAATAAGCCAAGGCGGTCGATTAGTCTTCTGTTTTGATCCAGTTCCATAACCACCTGCCTGAACTGGATCTGCTTCTTTTGCATCATCCCGGGGAATTCATCCTTCAACACTTCCCTGGCATGGCTCTCCATTGCCAGACATTGTTCACAACGTTTGCTATAATGAAAAAGAACCAGCACCATGCTGTTTGGCCTTGATACATCTAGCCGGCTATACAGTCCCATATTCTGAAGGGGTAAGGATGGACCGGATATCCTGATAATTGCCAGCAGGATGGTTACTACCACGAATACGAGCAGAACCCATCTGGAAAGAATCTTCAGTAATCCGTGCCTGCTGTTTTTTAGGAGGTAACTTACCTCCTGCCTGAAGTCCTTATCCTGGCTGAATTGCAGATCCCCCAGAGTGCTCATTATCTCATTCCTGAATGCGTATATTGTAACCGGACAGGCATCAGCGGCCGCACGCTCACGGCTGGCACTCAGAATACCTGCCCTGACAAGATTGTCCGCCATGGTAACCTCATCAGACGGGCAGCATCCAAACTCGTCTTCCCGGTTGCTGCCGGTCAGCATGAAATAATCCTTGTGGTATTCAATGATACGGAGCATCCTGCTTTTAAGATCCCGGGATATAGTAGTGAGCACGGACATGTCTGGGACAATGTCATTATCAGTGACCACGGCACGTTGAGCACTTTTGAGCAGGCACCTGGGACCTTCGACAAGGTATAATTCAATGAATGATTCATGTTGTCCCGCAGCCTGTCCATGGAATCCGAACAGGCCATCAATCTTCATTAATTTTTTTGTTTCCTGTACAGGTACTTTATTGATCCTTCCCCGGTGAACAATTGTTCCGTCCGCCAGTACCAGGAGTTTGAAAGGTCCGGGATAAAACAGATCCGTGAATTCTTCCGGAGGTGTCTTTCCCCGTACCAGGGAAAACAATTTTTCCTGCAACTTTTCAAAATTATCACAGTCAAACAGCTCCGGGTCGGTCTGAAGCTTTTCCAGCATTCCATTTGCAGCTTCAGAGCAATAAATCAGATCCTTGTAGGATGGTAGGGAATACAGTGTCGCGGTCTTTTCGCATATTGGCATTTCCTCATTGGCAAGCAGCAGGTGATGGTCATCATCCAATGCCGCCAATGCTGCCCCAAGGTATCTGGCAAATCTTCCTGTATTGTAGCAAGTCCCCTGCTTTCCTTTACATGCCCTTATGATTATTTTTTCATCAGCCGAACCGAATGCCCTTATTTCCATACCGGCAAATCCTGTCTGTTCAAGCTGTTCCAGATGATAGTCAAGTCCGGAAAATGAAGTTGTCAGCGTAATTTCACCCATCCTGGGAAGGCTACGATAGACGTTATCGACAGCCAGTTCATCTGGATCCTGCAGGTGTATTGATACAGTGTCTTTCATAGGCTAACTAACAAAATAATCCAATAAGGCCTGGCAAAGTTCATTTACTGATTTTTCCGTATTGCCTCTTCCCATACTGATACGGATGGTCCCGGCAGCTTCCTTTTCATTACGCCCGGCTGCCAGTATGATCCTGGATGGTTCAATCCGGTTGGCATGACAGGCCGAACCCGTGGCGATATTAAATCCAGACAGTGAAAGTGCAGTGACTATTTCATTGCTCCGGAATCCGGGGAAGCTGAGGGAAAGGAATCCGGGCAGGCCATTATCCGGAGTATTTAACAGTACTTCTGATACCTGTCTTTTCAGCTTATCAAGTAAGTTAGTTTTCAGCTTATCCAGTAGCTTTGCTTTTTCATCTATGTTTGCCAGGCTTATTTCTAATGCTGTAACTGCAGCCGCAAGACCGGCCAGGTTTTCGGTTCCTGCACGCAGTTCCCATTCCTGCTTTCCTCCTGAAAGAAGCGGTTCAAATTCCCTGTCACGCATCAGTAATCCGCCAACAGAACGGGGTCCGCCGAATTTATGTGCTGAGAAACTGTAATAATCACAGGGGATCTTATCCAGACTCACAGGTATATGCCCAACAGCCTGTGAACCGTCTATTAGCAACCTTATGTTCCTCAGGAAGCAGAATTCAGCCATTGGGGCTAATGAATGTATTTTTCCTGTTTCGTTGCAGACATGGTTGATGCATATCAGGGATGTCTCAGGTTTGATGGACCTGATCATTGTCTCAGAGGGGGGATAATCCATGCCCTTGAGGGGTAGGACATCCATATGATCCTTATACCTTTGGGTAGCGTACCAGATGGAGTCATGAACATCTTCGGCGATGAGTATCCTGCCATGCGGGAATTTTCTTCTATGACCTTCGATAATGGTATTGTTTGCTTCCGTGGCTGACGAGCACAACAGCAGATGGCCATCTTTAAAATCAATAAGATTACAAAACCGCCTTTTCAGTTCAAGCAGTTTCTGTCCGGCCTCCTTCCCTGAGGCATGAACAGAGGAAGGATTGGCAGGGTATTTCAATGAGTATAGTTTATAACGCTCCAGTGCTTCCTCAAAGGGAGGTATGGATGCAGCATAATCGAAATAATATGGATCAGGTTTTGCCATTCTTTTTAGATGCCTGGATGTATGATGGTTTCTTCAGCCGGTTCAAGGGAATGCTCCCGGTCTATCCAGTGTGCAATTTAAATCTTTCTGAGATAAAATAATATACCCCTATCTGGAATTGATCAGAAGTAGTCAGACAATTAATTGATAATCAGTGATGAGATGC